>Ga0075928_130_pt1 | contig 14723 bp, 12 predicted proteins | sample RifGroA2_FD_67908 | JGI IMG/M metagenome (GOLD analysis project Ga0075928, IMG submission 67908) | Parcubacteria (Nomurabacteria) bacterium GW2011_GWA2_40_9 | reverse complement strand
AATCTATAAGTGTCATAAACAGAAGCACAACATTGTGGATCATCTTCAGATTTTATAAAAACATTTACTGAAATAATACCACGGTTAATATATAAATTTTCTATATCCTCTCTATCTTGCATAATATAACTTGCGTATTGCTCCATCTCTCCATCCTTATTCTGGATTAAAACCACTATATTGGAAATCATAGCGTTACCGCCATTATTTAACCTTAATACTACCACCGCATCATCTCTACTATCATTATTTAAATCACCAATCTTACCTTTTTGATATTCAATATAATATGGTCCGTTGTTTTCATAAACATGACCAATAATTTGAGTTTCTTTATCTTTTGGATTCCAATTATAATTGCCATTAGCTAGTTTAATAGACCATAAATCAGAAGAATTCGGGCCAACAGTATAAGTGCAATTTTTTAATACATCCTCCCAGAGCCATGAATCTTTTGCAAACTTACAATTTGCCATGGAATATAAGCTTCGATTTAATATTAATGCACTATCTTTTAAATCAATTCGTTCTGCCATTCGATAATTCGCATCAAGAGCTATTGCACTCCCATCATGAAAATTAATAAAGGGGTCATCTAGCTTATCATAATCAACAAAAAAAGAACCTGTAAGCAATAACATTAAAACCATTACTCCTACAAGTTGCCAGAGCTTAAATTTCCTTTCTCCTACTCCTTGTTCGTATACTTTATATACTTTGTCAACATAACCCGGATCACCTACGTTATATCTACGTAAAGTTTCTTTCCAATCTAACCACTTTCGTGTCCATGAACCATCAGCTTGTTTGATGTTTTCTCGCGCCTTTCTAAAGAGCCATCTTACTCCCCAATAAATGCTCTGTTCCGGAGTATCTATATTTGCTTCAGGGTATTCTATTGTTACTTCCTTTCCGTTAATAATTTCAAACTCTGTATTTTTTTTGCCTGTTTTTGGATTTTCAATATTTTTTAAAACAAAAAGTGAGCCATTTCTTGGATCTCCTACCTGCATCAAATCAGGATTACTACGATAATAGTTAGGATTTTTTTTAATATAATTACTGGAAGGAACATAATACCCCATTTTACTTTCTACATAAATAATCGCTTTTACTAAGTTTGGGTCAAGAAAAGTAGTGATTGGATTAGTCTGATTAAAAAACTCATTATTCCAATACTTTACGGCATCATAAATAGCCACATCATATTGATTGTAATTCTGTCCTGATTTTGGGGACTTATATTGTCGAAGGTTTGAATGAGGGAAGTCGAGTAATAGAGTTATAGTAAAAAATGCAGTAGATTTTTTAACAACTTTATTTTTTTCTTGTACTTTGATTTCAAAGTTAAATGTCTGAGGAAATTTTCTAATATCAATATGAATTATACCTTTTACTTCTCCTGAATCGCTAAAAAGTATATCTTTCTCTATAATCTTTATTCGAATTGGAATATCTAATATATCATCCTTTAATTCTAATTTATTAATCTCTTGATTAAATTCAAAAGTTTCTCCAGCTTTCATCTTCTGTTCGCGGGTAAATAAATCTCTAGCTACTTCAATCTCGAAACGAATATCATCGCCAATAGAATTACCATTATATTTTATTTTTAAAAGTTTTAATTGAATAGATTTAGACATTTTTATTTTTTATTCATTAATATATTTTTAATAAACATTCACCCCTATTTTTTCTCGTACTTCTTGCATTTTTTTAGATGCTATCACTTTTGCTTTTTCTCCGCCTGATTTTAGTATGGCTAGTGCCCCAGGAATATCTTTTTCTAGTTCGTGTCTCTTTTCTCGCATCGGGGCGATGAATTTTTCCAAGTCTTCTATGAGTGCTTCTTTCAAGATTTTGTATTTGCCTTTGTTTGCTTCATATAGTTCTGCTAATTCTTGTTTTGTTCGTATAGCTGGCACGAGGAGTTTGTGTATCGCATACACATTTGTCGGCACATCACCACCAGAATCAGTCACTATGCTCATCACGCATTTCTTTATCTCTTCGTATTCAGCAAAAAGTGGAATAGTGTTGCCATAGCTCTTGCTCATCTTTCTGCCATCTGTCCCTGGCACTACTGCCACTTCTTTTATTATTCTGTGTTCTGGTAATTTTAAAATTTGTTCTCCGTTACCAAATGTATTGTTGAATTTTTGTGCTATGTCCCGAGCTATTTCTACATGTTGCTGTTGGTCGGCACCCACTGGTACTATATCTGGACTGTAGAGCAATATATCCGCAGCCATGAGAACAGGATAATTAAATGTCCCTACTGCTATCTCTTTGTTCTTTGCCTGCGCGTCTTTATATGCATGGGCACGCATGAGGTATGGCATGGTGGTCAAGGTCTCGAAAATCCAAGCCAGCTCAGTGTGCTCGCTGATGTCACTTTGTTTAAATAGAGTTACTTTTTTAGGATCTAGCCCTAGAGCGAGATAATCCAGCACAACATTTATTATATTTTTCTTCATCTCTTCGCTATTCTGAATAAAATTGAGAGCATGATAATCTGCAATGAAAACATAGCTTTCGTATTCACTCGACATATCTATCCATTGTTTTATAGCACCAAAATAATTCCCTAGGTGTGGAGCACCTGTAGGCTTGAGTCCTGATAATAATATTTTTTTAGACATAAATCGATTATATCACAAGGCACGCACACTATCCACACTTTAATAACATATTCAGACTTTTCTTCTATTTGACTATTTTTTAATTATGCTAAAATGACTCTAATGAACAAAAACCAACATGCAAATAATAGAAGCAATCTACGCATTCCTCCGCAAAGTATTTCCTCTGAGCAAGCAGTACTCGGTTCTATTATGCTCCGCAAAGACGGCATGCACGAAGTAGAAGACATGATCACACCAGATTCTTTTTATGTAGAAAAACACAAAATGATTTTCCAAGCGATGCTCGACCTCTCTTCTAAAAATGAGCCCATAGACATGCTCTCGCTTTCTACAAAACTTGGTGAACAAAAACTCATAGAGCTAATCGGTGGCAATAAATATCTCGCAGAGATAGTGAACCTCGTCCCCTCTTCTACCAATGTAAAACACTATGCAGACATTGTACAGAAGAAGTATGTCTTGAGAAGTCTGATAGAAGCCGCAGATTATGTTTCTGAATTAGCCTTTGAAGAAGGCGACGATCATATGGATGACATCTTAGATATGGCAGAAAAGAAAATGTTTAGCGTAGTTTCTAGTCCCAAGAATCAAAAATTTATAAGTTTGAAAGATGCACTGCCAGAAGCCTTTGAGCGATTAGAAAAACTTCATGAGCATAAGGGACTACTTCGAGGTCTTGCGACAGGATTCAGAGATTTGGACACTATGCTCTCTGGACTTCAGAAATCAGACCTCATCATCCTCGCAGCACGACCAAGTATGGGTAAGACTACCCTCGCACTAGATATAGCCCGAATGTCTGCTACCACTCATGAAAAATCTGTCTTGGTATTTTCTCTTGAAATGTCCTCTCAACAGCTTGTAGACCGCATGCTCTCTGCCGAGTCAAGGGTGAATGCTTGGAACCTCCGCACCGGGTCACTTTCCTCTGATAGAGACTTTTCTCAAATTCGTGACTCTCTGGACAAACTAGCAAAAGCAAAAATATTTATAGATGACCAACCAGGAAATTCCATTGTAAAAATGAAAGCCCTCTCTCGCCGACTGAAAGCCGAAAAAGGACTTGACTTAATCGTGGTGGATTACTTGCAACTTATGACTACCAATAAAAATTACGATTCGATGGTGAACCAAGTGACAGAAATTTCTCGTTCATTAAAATCTCTGGCCAAGGAACTCGATGTGCCAGTGCTCGCCCTTTCACAGCTTTCTCGTGCAGTGGAGAGTCGTGGAGGCAAGCCTCGCCTATCTGACCTGCGTGATTCTGGATCTATTGAACAAGATGCCGATGTAGTGATGTTTATTCATAGAGAAGACAAAGGAAAAGATGAATCAGAAAAAACAAACATTGCAGAGATATTAATAGAAAAGCACCGAAATGGTCCGACAGGCAAAGTTGAACTTTATTTTGATGAGAAAACAACTACCTTCTTGAGTCTTGAAAAAAGTACTTTGAGTGAATTTTCCCCCGCGAAAGTAAACAAGGATTTGAATGATTTTTAAGATAAAAAAAATAAAAGATGGACACAATAGATAAACTAACAGAAATATTTAAAGAATTTCCCGGCATTGGCGAACGCCAAGCTCGGCGGTTTGTGTATTTTCTGATGTCTAGAAACAGTGGTTATCCAGAAAATTTAGCTAAAACTATTCTAGATCTAAAAAAAGATATTTCGCAGTGCAGAGAATGTTTTAGATTTTTTGTAACTCATCAAAATAAAGATTCTGTATGTGAGATATGTACCAATCCAAATATAAATTCAGATATACTTATGGTAATAGAAAAAGACTCTGATTTAGAGAGCGTAAAAAAAAGCAGAGTGTATGGTGGCAAATATTTTATCTTGGGCGGACTGGTACCGATAGTAGAGAAAAATACAAAGAGCTATGTGCGGATAGAAGAATTAAAACAAAAAATTATTTCTATGAATTCCCCAAAGCAAGGCTTTGGGGAAAAACTTGAAGAAGTAATTTTAGCTTTTTCCCTCTCCCCCATTGGCGACCACACAGACCTATATGTCCGCGAACAGATAAAAAATATTTGTGAAAAAAATAACATAAAGATCTCTTCCCTCGGCCGTGGACTCTCTACTGGCACTGAACTAGAATATTCAGACAATGAAACACTGAAGAATGCGTTAAAAAATAGACAATAATACAACCCCTCCCAACCTCCCCTTGTCAGGGGAGGAGAAATACATACACATTTGTTTCCCCTTGACAAGGGGGACTAAGGGGGTTGTATTGTTATTTAATCGAAGTTATTTTTACTTTAAAAAATGGCTGGCGGTGACCGTTCTTCTTCAGGTAACGAGATTTTTGTTTATAGCGAAGGACCATGACTTTCTTTGCACGGCCGATTTCCATGATTTCAGCATCTACTTTTGCACCAGTAATATAAGGTGTGCCGACAGTAGTGTTTTTGCCGTCATCTACGAGCAGAACTTTGTCAAAAGAGACCTTGTCCCCTTTCTTGTAATCCACTCCTTTAGTCTTTAATTTTTCAATAGAAACAATAGTGCCCGCTGAGACTTTGTACTGCTTTCCACCTGTTGTGCTTTGCACATCGCCAAAACTCACTACCGGGCAAGCCCCGTCGCTCGTGAATGACAGAGCTAGCCCCTTTTATCTCGCCCCAGTAGCCAGCCTTTGATGTATGATAGAAGCGATAAATGTTTGATATGGCATACCTACTGTCAATGCTTCTGCTTTGACATGCAACAAGTCTCGCTCTGCAAGTCTGATAGTGATAGTTTTATTCTTTCTTAAAGTATTTTTGGCGATGTTCATGTATTTATTTCTCAATATACTTATATCGCCTGCGCTCTTTAACAATCCTTTTTCATCTGCTAGGATTATCTCTTTTTCTTCTTTATCTAATTTTAATTTTCTTTTTTTCATATATTTTTATATTATTACTTATAATAAATATTTCTTTGTGGCTTTTCTGTTTGGAAAAATTGTTTTTAAAAAAGTTCGTCCCCTGTCTTCAACATAAGGGACATAATAAGCGTAACCTCGGATGTCTAATACAAATATCTTTTGATTGGGATATTTATTGATATTTGGATGATTTAAAATTTCCAATATCTTGCCATTTTCTAAAGCTATGATTACATCTTCAAATGTTACCCCGCGTTCTTTTTTGATTTTCAAGTTTTTGACTGGATCCCATTCAAAATATTGCATATTATTATAATATATTTTTGTATATCTAATGTCAATACTTACTGCTCTATAACGATACATATAATTACCCCGTCATTCGTGAATGACAGAGGGTTGACATTTGTCCACAAAAATGTTTTATTACAAGGGTACTATGTCGGCTTTGTTGCATAAAACCCACCAAGCCACACCAAAAGAGCAATCCGTCAGGATTGCTCTTTTCTCTTTCTCTCAAGTCACTCGGTAACTATCAGGCACTCCTAGAGAATGAAAGATATTCAGGATATTGCATTTAATCATGACTTCATTGCCCATTAGATTGAAAACTGATTGTACGAATCCAGAAGTTGCTCGAAGTGGTAAGCGATACAATGCATGAAAGGTAAGCATGGCTTCAATGGCTTTATCACTGTATGTGTCATGACCAACACCTTCCCACCATTCCTTGATATCTTCCGATATCCATAATGTTAATGATCCTCTATTGATTAGTGCCTTGTTGTATTCACTCCAGTTTCTAACCTTTTATTTATCCTTATTTTTGATACGATTACTACTGTCTTTAGATGTTTTCATATACTCTATTGTACCGAAAATCCCCAGCTTTTACAGGTTGGGGATTTTTCGTGCAACAAAGCCTACACCAGCACAGCTTTTATACGCCTGATGCCGGCTGCCACAGCTTCTTCTTTTTGGATTTTAAATTCGCTCAGTTCTCTTGTATTTTTTACATGCGGGCCGCCACAGAATTCGATACTGACATGATTCCCCGAAGTCGGACTTAGGGACTTTTTTTCTTTAGCATTTGCCCCTAAGTCCGACTTCGGGGAATCTCCAATAAAGTAAACCGACACTACATCTGGATACTTTGCTCCAAATTCCATCTCTGCACCGAGTTTCTGCGCTTCTATTAGAGGCATCTCTCTACGGACGACATTGAGGCCAAGTTTTATTTTTTCATTTACCCAGTCTTCTACTTTCTTTTTCTCTTCATCAGTGAGCTTGTGATCACAGAGAAAATCCATGCGTAGGCGTTCTTCTGTAATATTACTTCCCCGTTGTTTTATATCTTTGTTTATTATAGTCTGAAGCGCTGCGAGGAGCAGATGGTGTGCAGTGTGCAAGCGAATAGTCTGCTCGTTATGATTTGCGAGGCCCCCCTTGAACATGCCCACAGATGCAGTCTGAGAGAGTTTTTGATGCTCGGCTATTTTTTTATTAAAATCTTCTACATCTATCTCTATACCCTTTTCTTTGGCAAGTTCAAGAGTCAATTCTAGGGGAAAACCATAGGTAGTAAAGAGAGTGAATGCATCGTGACCTTTTTCGAATTCTTTCATGCCGTGCTCCAGAGTCTCTCTGAATTTTTTTTCTTCTTTTTCTATTTCTTTTTCGTCATCTAAATTGTAAATACCTTTATATAAATTTTTTATTGTTTCTATTTTATTAGCGAGAGGTTCTTTTGAAAATCTAACCGCTCGTCTAATCAATCGACGCAAAACATATCCTCGTCCAGTATTTCCTGGGATTACACCATCAGAAATAATGAACAAAGATGCTTTTATATGATCTGCGATTATACGATCTTCTCTCGTATTTTCACTATTAAACACATCTGTATCATAAACATTCTTCTTTCCCTCTGCTATGGCGAGTAATCTCTCAAACCCCATTCCAGTGTCTATACCGAGGGTCTCTAATTTACTTAATTTAGCTTCACCTTTATCTAATTTCTCGCGCGAACCATCACAAAAATACTCATTGAAAACAATATTCCATATCTCTACATCTTCACCATTTGCATTTTTACAATAAATCTCAGTTGTCGGACCACAAGGACCAGAATTCCCAGTCGGTCCCCAAAATACATCAGCACCATCTTCCCGTATATCTAAATTAGAATCAATATCTTTCCAAATATTTCTTGACTCTTCATCTTTTGGCACTATTCCTTCACCTTTATAAATAGTCACAAATGAAATAGTAAGCCCTAATTCATGGGTTATGAATTCATAAGCATAAGTAATAGCTTCTTGTCTTCCATATCCACCAAAAGAAAAATTTCCAAGCATTTCAAAAAAAGATAGATGTGTAGCATCACCTACTTCATCGATATCACCTGTACGAATACATTTCTGAACTGTAACGACATTTTTTGCACCAAAATCTCGTATCGCATTTAAGGGGGCAGAGTAATATTCCTTGAATTGTTGCATACCAGCAGTCGTGAACAACACTGAAATATCTCCTTCTGGTACGAGCGAAGCTGAAGGAATTATCTTGTGTCCTCTGCTTTCAAAAAATTTTAAAAATTTATTTCTTATTTCATTTGATTCCATTTGGTTATATAAAATTTTTAAAAATCTTTTTAATTATCTTTATTATCAATAATTTTTCTAATAGGTTTTTCTATTATATATAGACTTATAAAAATTAAAAGTACAAAAAAAGTTGTAATTATAGCTAAAGAGAAAAGTCCAAAACCACATGCCATACCAATACCAGCAGTAACCCAAAGACCGGAAGCAGTAGTAAGACCGGAAAGCCGTGAACCTTGCAAGATTATAGACCCTGCTCCCAAAAACCCAATACCGACTATGATCTGTGATGCTATTCTAGAAGGATCAAAACCACTATTTACTCCATATTTTATATATAAAGTTTCAGATATAATAATAAAAAGTGCAGACCCCAATGCCACTAATGCATGAGTTTTCATTCCTGCTTCTTTATGAACCATAAACCTCTCCAATCCAATCAACATACCAAGTGTAATGGCTAAAACTAATTTGATAATTACATCACTATTTTGTATAAAAAATTCATTCATAAAAGAATTATACAACAACTCCTCCCCCTAGCACAATATCATTATCATATATCACGACAGATTGCCCAGACGCTACTAGTATTGGCTTTTCAAAGATCACTTTCCCCAAAGCCTTGCTTTGGGGTTTTATTCTGCAAGATAAAAATTCTCCATGGTAACGAATTTGAGCTGTATATTTTTTGTTTTGTTCAGGAATTTCATTTATCCAGTTTACTTGCTCTAATTGTATGACCTCTCCCCAACCCTCCCCTGTCAGGGGAGGGCGAAGGGATGGGTTTTCTGAAACTACTAAGATATTTTTATCTAAATCTTTGCTCACTACATAATAACGCTTATCATGCGTGGTTTTTTCTGTAATCGTAAATCCGTGTCTCTCCCCCAGAGTATGAAATACAGCACCATCGTGATACCCGATTTCAATTCCCTCAGTATTTAAAACCTTCCCCTTTTTTTCTTTTATATAATGCTTCAAAAATTCTTTTAAATCTATGTCTCCCAAGAAGCATATACCTTGACTGTCTTTCTTTTCTGCAACAGGTAATTTGAATTTTTTTGCGAGCTTTCTAACTTCTGTTTTCTTTAAGTGACCCACAGGAAAAAGTATTTTAGACAGCCTTTCTTGGTTTAATGTCCACAAGAAATAGCTTTGGTCTTTTGAAGGGTCAGGAGCTTTGAGAAGTTTGAATCCCTCCCCTCCTTTTTGAGGAGGGGTGCCGTAGGCGGGGTGGTGATTTTTTGAATTACCACCCCCTACCCCCTCCTTATCAAGGAGGGGAGAAATACGTGCATAATGTCCAGTCGCTACAAAATCTGCCCCCATAGATAGGGCTTTTTTCAGGAACGCACCAAATTTTACTTCCCTGTTACACATCACATCAGGGTTTGGTGTCCGTCCTTTTTTGTATTCACTGATCATATAGTCAGCTACTTCTTTTTTGTATACATCTGCTAAATCAAAAGTGAGAAATGGAATATGGAGATGTGCAGCTACCCTCATAGCATCTCTGCGTTCTTCTTCTTCATTGCATTCTAGAAAATCAGGATGCCAAGTACGAATAAAAACACCCACGACTTCATAACCCTGTTCCAAAAGAAGCACAGCAGACACAGAAGAATCTACTCCACCAGAGAGCCCAACAAAAACAGTCTTCCTTTTATTATTCTTATTTTCCTGCCTGTTTTTAGCTATTTTCTTTATCACTTCAAGTATTTAAGCTTATTTTGCCTATGTTCGTCAAATGTTTTTGCATAATGTATCTTTCCATCTTTTCCATGCAGATAAAAAAGGTATGGAGAACTTTGTGGATACATAGAAGCATTTATAGCGAGAAGTCCCGGATTTGAAATAGGACTCTCTGGTAAACCTTTTACTTTATAAGTAAGAGGAGCTGCATCTACCTGTAAAGCCATGCCTATCTTTAACCTATTCCATAAAATTCCAGAAATATATCCCCTGTCTATATCCCCAATAGCTTCACGCTCGATAATAGAAGCCATTATTATAATTTCTTTTTCTGTTTTTCCTAAGGAAATTATTTTTGTTCGAAGAGGTGAAACTTTTTTCTCATAATTATCTATCATAATATCAAAAAGGTCTTGTTCATTATCTGTAGTGAAGAAAAAATAAGTATCGGGAAATAAATATCCTTCTTTGTCTTTTGTTAAAGTTAAAAAATTCTCTCTATTAAAATTTTGAATTTTAATAGAAGATATCTCTATTATTTCTCTTATATTATACCCTTCTGGTATAGTGAGCTTTATGGGAGCTAAATTTCTCTTACCCGTAGATATTCTCCGAGCGACCTCTTCTACTGACAATTTCTTTTCAAATAAATAATCCCCGGGCAAAATACGCTTTTCGCCACCATAAGATATTACAAAAGCCTCAAACATAATTCGAGATCTAATAAGATTGCCGTCTTTAAAATCGTGAGATATTTTTTGCAGACTCGTCCCTTCGGGAATATTTACAATTATACCCACTTGAAAATCTTTTGGAGCTTGGATAAAAAATAAATACCCTAAAAAAATAATGAGAATAATACCCGCGATAAAAGATACAGACGATTTTATATAAAAATTTTCCATTCTATTATGTAGGTAAATTTGTAGGTGGAGCTGCTTCTTTAATAGCCGGGGATATAGGCCAAGGTAAGCGAGAGAGTATGTGATGTCGCATCGGTAAGTGAAAAAAAGAGCGTTCTCTGTATTCTTGAAGCATTCTGTTTGCCAAAATCATCACAGTCTTTTCTGAAAGCATTATAAAACCTCCAATAAATCCTCCTCCACCTAGAGCATCTGCCTGAGTAGCATTGATACGACTGAGACTATTTAGATAAGGATTGGCATATTGACGAAAAATAAGACGAATATTACGCCTACTATTCATACTCCAATTTTCTTTCTTTGCTACATAATAACATCTAATTCCTGTATCAAAACCAATTTTCATCATTTTTGTATTGATACCTTTTATGATAGGGTCTATATAGGCTGGAGTACGGATTTCTATTGCATTACCTGAACCATCTGGTCTTGGATTTAATCTAGTATATGGTTCCAATACTTTTTCTAATTGTTTTTCTGATTCCTTTACCCAATCATGATGACCAAACCAAGTTCCTTTTGTATGAAATTCTTTTTTGGAAGGTGTAACTATAATCTGCATCCACATTTGTTCTCCTTTTTGTAAAGAACCAAAAAGTTCTATCACTGGAGATATGGGGTCAATTTTATATTCTTCTTTTTCATTTTTATCTAAACTAAGAGTATAGTCTTCTACCACTTTCACTTGTGCCTGTGGATACTGAGCATACATTTGCGTTTCTATCAGGCCCCTGACACGGGTAGGTGTGCGAATATAAAAATGCACCTGACCTTCAATAGAAGCTATCTCAAGTGAAAACCAAAACCACACCGCTCCTTGCCAATACGCTTCTCGTCCACCCTTTAGACTCCAATGATAAAGTGCGTTGGTAAAGAAAAGTTCCATCGCTTTTGGGTTGCGTAATACTTCACGAGGAGGAACTATTTCAAGCAAGACAAAATCAATCCCAGCAATAAAATCTTGCTGTATATAATGCACCCACATAGTCCAAGTTATTTTCAATATTAACGCAGTAATCAAAAGCAACCAGATTATTTCTGGCACCCAATTTACAAATGTAACCAAAGTTTGAAACATAGTTATATTTTAATATAAAACAGAAAATAAATACAGTAGAAAGACAAGCAAAGAATCTAGTTAAACTAGGGTGTATAAACCGCTTTTATTTTTCTTGAAGTATTTTGGATTTACAAGGTTTACTAGAATAGTATTTTTCTTGAAATATCTCTCTTTCATCACTTTTTCTACTATTTCATCTTTGAGCATTGGCCCTTCTTTTTTCAAAATATCTCGGATTACATCTCGAGCTATGCCAATCTTGTATCCCCACTCAACAAGTGCATAGAGTCCCCGGCCAACCAATACAAACCTTGGGTCTTTGATCAATTCATTGTGACAAGTTGCATAGTGAGTCTTTCGGCCGAAAGTTTTTGATATCGCTTCTGTCACTTCACGAAAATGCATCGGTGAACCGTGGCGTCTCATGACTAGGAAAGCATAATCTTTGACTCCTCTGGTGCTGACATTTTGAGAACTAGATTTTCCCCATTCACCGAGTGGGTTCTTGGAAACTTTTTTAGACATAGATAGCCATCTCTTTGCCATTTCATCATTTTTATATTTATCAGCAACATCTTTCATATGGTCAAAAAATCTTTTTATCATTTCAGTCTCAGTCACTAGGTCTTCATCACTCAAACTAGCGTAAAGCTTTTTTAAAGCATCATGGACCCGCTCTGCCATCTCGTCATCTACACTCCAACGAGTCTTGAAATGGTCATCTTCTTTGTGCTTTTTAAAAACATCTCCTAATACTAAATAAAAATGTATGTGATTTTGAATACTTTTATCTTTTGAAATGTGATTTAGTAATTCATGTTCTGTCACAATAGCTCCTAGTGAATGAATGATTTGTTTTATTTCGTCAAATAACACTTGCTCATTTTTATAAGCATCGGACTTTTTTATTAAATTAATAGCAGATTCTTCTATCTGCCTGACTCGTTCACGAGTGATGTTGTATTTTTTACCTATTTCTTCAAGTGTTTTTCTTTCAAGGTCATCAATAGTCAAACCAAAACGGTTCATAATCACATCTGATGCTCGTTCAGCAAGATGTGATGTGATTCGTTTTGTAACTTGTTTTGGTTTAAAAGATATTGTTGACATAATTTTAAAATTTTTATCTATATGTTGCTTTAATTATAAACTAAATTTGATATATGTCAAAGTAAAAAGTTAATTTCTTTTAGCTCTTACACGATCAAGTTCTGTGAGATATTTTTTTCGGAGTCTGACTGATTTTGGAGTGATTTCTAGATATTCATCATTACTCATTACCTCGAGTCCACGCTCTATACTGAGTGTAAAGGCTGGCTTTAACACTATCGCATCGTCTGTCCCGGAGGCTCGCATATTTGTGAGTTGTTTACCCTTTATGGGGTTCACAGACATCTCTTCTCCTTTCAATACATTGCCTATAACCATGCCTTCATATACCTCTGTTCCATGATCGATATACATAATACCACGTTCTTGTAAATTTGCAAGAGCAAAGGCCACCGCCTTGCCAGCCACCATAGAGGCCATAGACCCATACTCTCTTTTCTTTATCTCTCCTGCATATTCCTTAAATCCTATGACTCGTGAAGACATGATGCCCTCACCTTTTGTGTCTATAATAAATTCACCTCTGTAGCCTAGAAGCCCTCTTGTCGGTATGTCAAAAATTATTCTAGTTATGCCATGTTTTTCTTGCATATCTTTCATAATGCCTTTTCTCTTGCCTATCTTTTCTATGACTGCACCAGAAGACTCTGTCGGTACATCTATGACCAGTTCTTCATACGGCTCTGACATGATTATTTTTTCTTCCTTGCCCGCCGAAGTCTTGACGGAGGCGGGTTTGATAATTACTTCTGGTTGAGATACCTGCATCTCAAATCCTTCTCTGCGCATGTTCTCCAAAAGTATCGCAATGTGAAGTTCCCCTCTTCCATATACTTTGAAAAAACTTGGACCTCCGACACTACCTTGGTCTGGAGAAAAATCTACTTTCAGTCCTACATTTATTTCAAGTTCTTTTTCCAATCTTTCTTTTATTTGTCTTGAGGTTACAAATTTTCCTTCTTTACCGGCAAATGGTGAATCGTTCACCAAAAAATTGAGCGAGAGTGTCGGTTCGTCAATAGCTATGTGAGGCAGTGGTTCTGTATTTGTATCTTCACACAAAGTCTCCCCGATATATATGTCTGGAATACCAGCGAGAAGAACAATATCTCCTGAAGTAGCTTCCTGTACATCTTTCCGAGCAATACCTTCAAAGGTGAAAAGCTTTGTTATCTTTCCAGCTCTGGTACCGTTTTCTCCTTTTACAAATATTTGTGAACCTGAAGTTATTTTTCCAGAATAAATACGAGCTACCGCCATTCGGCCCAAGAAATTGTCATATCCCAAATTGAAAACCTGAGCAGACATCAATTTGTCTTCACCTTTATTGGCAACTGGAACTTTTTCTAATATTAGATCAAGCAATGGAGATAGACCACTTTCTTCTCCCCCTGCCTGAGGGGGAGTGTCCGAAGGACGAAGGGGTGGGAGATTTTTAAAAGCTTTTCCTTCTCTTCCGATAGCATAAATAGTTTCAAAATTGGCCTGCTCTTCATTTGCTCCAAGTTCAAAGAAAAGTTCTAAAACTTCTTCATGCACTTTGTGCGCATCTGCTGCTGGTTTGTCTATCTTGTTTATTACTACTATTGGTTTTAACCCAAGTTCTAGGGATTTCTTTAATACAAACCTAGTCTGAGGCATTGGACCTTCTACTGCATCCACGAGCAATAACACAGAATCAATCGCACGGAGCACTCGTTCTACTTCAGAACCAAAATCCGCATGACCTGGAGTGTCCACGATATTTATTTTTGTATTTTTATAAATGATAGAAGTATTTTTTGAATATATAGTAATACCTCGC
>Ga0075928_110_pt1 | contig 15350 bp, 14 predicted proteins | sample RifGroA2_FD_67908 | JGI IMG/M metagenome (GOLD analysis project Ga0075928, IMG submission 67908) | Parcubacteria (Nomurabacteria) bacterium GW2011_GWA2_40_9 | reverse complement strand
ATTTTCACTCACTGGATCTTTTGCAAAAGATAAACTCGGTGCAAGGAATGTGCAGATTATTAAGAAAGAAAGAATTATATATTTTGTAATTTTTAGCATATTTGAATTTTACTAGAACCTAGTCCCTAGATACTAGTACCTAATTTAATTTATCTTAATAAAAGATTCAATCTGCTCCCAGCCTCTCTCACAGACTCCTCAGGAGTAGATGTGTTTGATAATACTTTGTCTATCATGCTCTTGAAAACAGCACTAGAATCCTGTGGTGAGGGGTCGAGCCAGCTCTTTGCAAACAGTGCAGAAGAATAGAATACTGGAAAATATGAATCGGCAGGCTTTGTAGAGAGCAGGTCTCGCCGTGCAGGGGCCACACCGAGTGCATCTGCAAATTGTTTTGCAAAATTACCTGTAGCCATCAGGCTCGCCGCAGTAAAAGCTGTATTTAAATTCTTAGAAAAAGAAGACGCTGCTACCCCTGTAACCCGAGCACTAGTAGTTTTCGTATTGGCATTTTTGATTTGTGGCACAGCTGTAACAGCAAAATTTTGATTTGGATTTTTACTGATTAGTGCCTGAAGTTCACTTGCAAAACCAAAATAAAATGCTGATTTATCTGAAGAGAAGAAGTCTCGAGAATTTGGGAGTGATTTATTCCAAGAATAATTTTCTTTTAATGGATCAGCAAAACTAGTGTAAAAAGAAAGTATAGGGCCTAAATTACTCTTGCCATTCTGGCTACCCTGGCCACCTTGCTCAAAATCAGTAGAATAATAGCCGTTTTTCTCGCTCACTATATTACTCCCGGCTTGCATAAATAGTGCAGAGATGATGTCTTTTGCATTTAAAACATTTGAATATTGTCCGAGTGCCACAGCAGAGCTGATTATTTGTTTATCAACATTTTTTTGAGTGAATACAGGCACAAGCTTTGTAAATTCATCCCAATACAGTGGTGGATAAACTATGTTGTTAGTATCCAACATGCTTCTATTGTAATACATCACCAATGGGTCAATAATAATAGGAAATGCCAGTATACCTTTTGAAGTAGTAAATACTTCTCCAGCAGAAGCAAAGGTGTTTTTGAAAGTGCTTATCGGATAACTAGTATAAGGTATCGTGTATATTTTATTTGAATAGCTAAAAGCTAAACTATCTGGTAAGAAGAACATATCAGGTCCAGTCCCAGACGCTATAGCCTCTAATAAATCCTGATCAAAAGTCTCTGGGTATTTTTGGACATATCTAACACTAAATGTTTTGTTTGCTTCATTGAAATCCACGAGGAGTGGGTTCATAACTGTACTCTTTACTGTCCCCCACAGCACTACAGTACCTGTGGGCACGGTAGCATTTTTGTCAGCCCCTAGTTTGATCAGACCGGCGAAAACCATAACAGCGAAAACAGCAAAAAATACAAAGGCAACCAGAACTATGATTTTAAAATTTCCTTTCATTTTTGTATTACTTTGTGAACTTTATAACTTTTTACTTTATAACTTTCTTAGTATTATACCATAATGGTGTTCTCCTGCATCTATATCTAATTCACAAGAAAACCCTTTGCCTTCAAAGACTTTCTTGATATCTTCTTTTGAGACACACTTCCCTAATTTGTCTGAATTTTTATGGAGGAAAGATTTTGGATCTTTGTCTATAAGTAAAACTCTGCCATCTACTTTTAGTATTCTTTTTATTTCTTCTATAAATTTATCTTTGTTTTCTATTTGCAAAAGTAAGTTTGAAGCAATGACTGCATCTATAACATTGTCAGCTATTTTTGTCCCACCAATTTTTTCCACATCGCCACAGAGGCACTCTACATTGTCTAGATGGGCTTCTTTTATTTTATTCGTAATAGTTTGAAGAAAATCTTTTTGAATTTCTACTGCATACACCTTGCCTCCAGAAACCATAAAAGCTGCCGGAATAGTATAGAATCCAGTCCCCGCTCCTAAATCTGCCACTATCATATTTTCCCTAAAACCAAACGCTCTTAAATTTTTTACTGGGTCAGTGAACATATAAAACATTATAATACATAAAAATAATAACTGCACATATAAATACAATCGAGTTATCAACAAATTCCCTTGTCAAAGCCCGCCTTTGACAAGTATAATAAAAGATATGAATAATAGAGATTTCAAAGAATTTGCTCCTGAAAATATTTATCATATTTATAATCGAGGAAATAATAAAGAGAAGATATTTTTTGATGAACAAGATTACAGAGCTTTCCTTTTTAGACTCGGGCTTTGTTTAGGATTTACAGAGAAAGAACTCAATAAAGAAGAACTAACATCTATGCCTTTTTCTAGGATAAGAATAAATGTTATAAATAAAAATAACTTTAGAATTCATGCCTTTTGTCTTATGCAAAATCATTTTCATCTATTGATTGAACAGCTTGGTGATATCCCAATATCAAATTTAATATTAAAACTTTGTACAAGTTATGCTAGATACATAAATTTAAAATACAAAAGGGTGGGTCATATTTTTCAAGATAAATTCAAGGCAGTGTTAATAGAAAATGATCCACAATTTATGTGGACATCGGCTTATATACACATGAATCCAGTGAAAGATGGCCTTATCAAGGATCCATCTGAATATCCATGGAGCAGTTACAACGATTTTGCAAACAACAGAGACTCTCAAATTATTCACAAAGATCTCTTGATTGGGATTTTTGGCGACAAGGAAAGTTTCATAAAAGAAACTTTGAACTTTGACGTCAAGGAATAATGTCAAAGGCGGGCTTTGACATGTTGCATATTTTCAAAAATATTTTCTTATCATCTGTTTTATCTACAAACATTTCTGGGTGGAATTGTAGACCATAAATAGGTTTATTTTTGTGTTTTATTACTTCTATACCGTGCTCAGAGGTAGCCAAAATTTCTATATTATCTGATATATGCTCTATACAAAAACGATGAGATTTGTAAATTAATATTCCTTTTTTAATGTCAAAGCCCGCCTTTGACATACATCTTTAATTTACTTATACCTTTTTGTAATTCTACTTCTTCTTTTAGACTACACCCAAAAGCCACAACTATCATCTCGCAACCTAGACAGAATAAACACTAGATTTTTAGTGTGATTATCTACGACTAAAATTTTCATAATGATGTCAAGATGGATGTCAAAGGCGGGCTTTGACAGGGTTTTATATACAAGTCACAGAGGCTATGCCGTCGCCTGCACGCAGACGCATGATAGTGACACCTTGAGTTTGTCTGCCTAGAGCAGAGATGTCTTTGAGTGCGGTGCGGATGACTTGACCTTTTTTAGACATTGCTATTAGTTCTTCTTCCTCACCTCCGAGGACTTTTGCTACTATGAGTTTACCAGTTTTTGTGGTGACTTTTGCAGTCTTGATACCTGAACCTCCACGGTTCTGAACTTTGTATTCTTTGAGTGATGTTTTCTTGCCAAAACCATTTGCACTCATAGTGAGGAATGCTCCGTCTTTTTTGCCTGTCCCGCTCCTAGCTTGCTTCCCTTCGGGGTCTTTTTTAATCACATCCACTCCGATAACCTGATCTCCTTTTGAAAGTTTTATACCCCTCACTCCTCCAGCAGTTCTACCCATCTCTCTGATATCTGATTCTTTAAATCTGATAGCTTGGCCTCCATCTGTAGCTATCATAACTTCGTCGCCCTTACTAGTGAACAGTGCTGATATCAAGCTATCTCCTTTATCGAGTTTGATAGAAATAATTCCACTTCTTCTGACGTCTTTGAAGCTCTCTGCAGACATTTTCTTTGCTGTACCGTCTTTTGTTATGAGCATCAGAGACTCACCACCCCTACTGGCATCTTTTGTCAGGTCTTTCGGTATGGGCAAAATAGAAGTCACTGTCTCGTCTGTAGAAAGTGCCAAGAAATTCATAATTGATTTACCTTTTGTCGCACGGCGACCCTCAGGAATATCGTACATTTTTATATTGTAAGCTTTGCCTAAATTCGTAAAGAACAATAAGTCGCTATGGGTAGAGCTTGAGACAAGCATAGTGACGAAGTCTTCTTCTTTGGTTTCTAAATCTACCACTCCTACTCCGCCACGCTTCTGAGCATGATATTCAGAAGGGTCAGTGCGTTTTACATAACCACCAGAAGTAAATACAAGCACAGTTTCTTTTTCTGGGATCAAATCTTCATCGGAGATTTCTTTGACTCCGCCCTTTACTATCTTGGTCCTCCTGACATCGGCGTATTTGTCTCGTATTTCTTTGAGTTCAGTAGCTATCACTGAGTTCAGTAGCTATCACTTTGAGCATCTTCTTTGGATTTGCTAAAAGTTCTTTTATCTCTTTTATAAATTGCTGTCTTTCTTTTAGTTCTTCTTCTATCAATTTCCTCTCGAGGCCAGCGAGCTTTTGTAATTTCATTTCTAGTATCGCCACTGCTTGTAAATCAGAGAATTTGAATTCTTTCATGAGGGCGAGTTTGGCAGTAGGACCGTCTTTTGAAGTGCGGATAGTTTTTATAACTTTATCTATAAAGTCTAATGCCTTTTTTAAGCCTAGCAGTATGTGTTCGCGTTCTTCTGCTTTACGCAAGTCATATATACTTCGGCGTTTTACAACTTCTTTTCTGTGGGCGATAAAGAGAGCGAGTATGGATTTGAGTGAGAGTGTCTGGGGCACGCCTTCTACGAGTGCCACCATATTGAAATTAAAATTTGATTCGAGTTGAGTATTTTTATAAATGTAATTCAAAACCTTTTCTGGGTGAGCTCCACTTTTTAGGTCTATAACTACTCGGATGTCTTTTGTGGATTCATCACGCAACCCCTTTATGCCTTCGAGTTTTTTCTCTTGGACGAGTTCTGCTATAGCCATGATCAAGTTTGATTTGTTCACACGAAACGGGATAGAGGTGATAACAATCTGAAAATTACCACTCTTTTGTTCTACTATTTCTGCTTCACCTCGACACACGACTCCACCACGCCCAGAAGAATAAGCATGGAGCATGTCTTTTGATCCATAAGCTATACCTCCAACAGGAAAGTCCGGTCCTTTTATAAACTGCATTAGGTCTTCGGTGCTTGCATCTTCATTTTCTATCAAGTGATTTGTGGCATCTAAAACTTCTGCCAGGTTGTGCGGAGGAATATTTGTAGCCATCCCCACAGCGATACCTAGAGTACCGTTCAATAACAATGCTGGCACACTGGCTGGAAAAACTATTGGTTCTTTTCTGGTCTGGTCGTAGTTTGGACGAAAATCCACTGTTTCTTTTTCTAAATCTTTCATCAGTTCTGCGGAAATTTTGGACATCTTTGCTTCGGTGTAACGCATAGCAGCAGCGTTGTCACCGTCTATGGAACCAAAGTTTCCTTGCCCCAAGATAAACGGATAACGATAAGAGAATTCTTGAGCCATACCCACCATAGAATCATACACAGCTGTGTCTCCGTGAGGGTGGTATTTTCCTAGTACATCTCCCACCACTGCGGCAGACTTTCGGAATCGTGAAGACGCAGTGAGTCCTAGCTCACTCATAGCAAAGAGTATTCTCCTGTGCACAGGTTTGAGCCCATCACGCACATCTGGTAATGCACGAGAGGTGATCACAGACATAGCATAAGCGAGATATGACTCTTTCATCTCTGTGATAATGTCAACGGGTAGTATTTTATCGTTTTCTTTACTGTTTTCTTTTTCTGCTACTTTATCTGTCATATCCATCTACTATATTAGCTTTTAATTCTGAAAACGGTTCCAGGTCTTGTTTCAATTCAGCTTTGGTGTCTGGACTACCTAGAGTTCTACCTAAACTTAAACTCCACAAAACAAGCATAATAAGTGCACCAAAAAAAGTAAGGATGTGCAAGATATGCCTTCTCTCTTCTTCTGGTCTATTCCTCAAATTATGAATTATTTTTTTCATATTGTTCTGGCCATAAGTCGGACTTGTGGCTTATTAACCTAATGCTGATAATACAACAACTTCCCCTTCTTTTCCATCTAAATCTTTTCTTTTTAAAGTGAGCTTATCCACCACTTCTGCTTTTTCTTCTCCTATTTCTTTCAAGAATGCTTTCAGTGTGACATCATCGTAATCCATTGGTATAATCATCTTTGGCTCAAGTGAAGAAGCTAGCTTCGCGGAAGCCCGAGCATCCAGCAACCCTTCTGCCCCAGCTTTGCCCCCTACAGGAACAAATAAAATATCTGGTCCATCTATGGCTTCTCGTGCTTCTTTTGAAATGTCTGCATTAGAAAGTGCCCCAAGAAACACAATATTTATACCATCAACCGCAAAAGAATAAATAGTGTTCATGTACTTCTTTCCGCTAATAAAAGCATCAGAGAGGGTTCCTTTTATAAAAATTTCTTTTACTTCGTAATCGCCAGGCCCTGAGACAATAAAAGGAACTCTGTCTCCATGAGAGAGCTGTTCTATGCCATTGTAGTCTGGATGATTTGTGGTGACAAATGCTATATCTGCACCAAAATGTGTATTTATGTTTAATTTTGAAGTCTTGCTAACTGGATTAAAAGCGAGGGTCATCTTGCCTTGTTCGATTTTAAAATATTGGCAACCGTTATATGTGATTATCATAATTTGCATTATAGCAGATATTTTGCTAAAGTAGAAATATTAAAAGCGTGGATTTAGGGTAACCCTCTTTGATAGTTTTAAAGAGAACCTAAGCCTTGTATCCGCTCATAATTTATTTATGTATAGCGGATTTTTAATTTATGGTAAAAGAAGAAATAATACAAGAAAATTTGGTTTTGAAGTCTATCGTAGATCGCAGTGGTAGCAGACCAGAAGTAGAATCACTAGTAGAAGGACCTGTTATATTGGTACAAAAATCATCTGTTTATGTTGATTTGTCACCATTTGGTACAGGTATCATCTATGGCCGTGAGTTTATCAATGCTAAAGATATCATCAAAAAGATAGCTCTGGGTGATATAATAAAAGCAAAAGTAGTTGACACAGAAAACGAAGATGGATACATAGAACTCTCGCTCAAAGAAGCAAAACAAGCCCTGACTTGGAATGAAGCAGAAAAAGCCATCAAGGCAAAGACTGTTATGGAGCTAGAGATCAAAGACGCAAACAAAGGCGGACTTATCCTAGATTGGTGTGGTATCCAAGGATTCCTTCCAGCTTCTCAACTCAAAGCAGACCACTATCCTCGTGTACTAGACTCAGATAAAGACAAAATTCTAAAAGAATTGAAAAAATTAGTCGGTCAGAAAATTGGAGTGATCATCATCTCTACTCTTCCAAAAGAAGGCAAACTCATCTTCTCTGAAAAAGACAACAACCCAGAAGAGAAGAAAGAAATTTTGAGCAAATACACTATAGGTGACGAATTAGACTGCACAGTGGCAGGGCTCGTAGACTTCGGAGTATTCTTGAAGCTAGAAGACGGACTAGAAGGACTGGTGCATATCTCTGAACTCGATTGGGGCCTGGTAGAAGACCCTCGCACTATGTTCAAAGTCGGCGAAAAAATAAAAGCAAAAGTTATAGAAATCAAAGACGGCAAAGTTTCCCTTTCTATAAAGGCTCTAAAAGAAAATCCTTGGAAAGAATACGATGGCAAACTCAAGAAAGGTGACATAATCAAAGGCGTAGTAATCAAATACAACAAACACGGCGCACTAGTATCTATCAAAGAAGGAGTAGCTGGACTTGTGCACAACTCTACCTTTGGCACAGAAGCAAAACTGCGAGAGAAACTGGAACTTGGCAAGAATTACAACTTCCAAATAACCCTCTTTGAGCCAAAAGACCACAAAATGACTTTGATTCATCTAGAATAAGATATCCACTTTTTTGATTTGGATTTTATTTAGACTAGATGTTATAATTTATAAGTCGATTAGTTTTACTAAATTAATCTTTATAAATTTTATGATAAAAGGAGGCCACTAATAATACAAAAACAAAAGGAACATTTTAAGGAAACTGAAATGTTTCTTTTGCTTTTGTATGACACATAAAGATACAACAAAATCATGCAATGCCTGTGGTACAAGCCCTATGAATCATAAGGTCTTGTTTACATTCAATGTCTTAGAAGAGACACTGGGAAAGCTAGGTGAAATTATGATGAAACTCAGTAAAAACCAGAGGCTTGTTAATTATTTTGAAAAAGTTTTACACAATACTCTCTCCCTCGTAGGTATTGTTCGTTTTAATACTGATATGGAAAAAGCAGTCACAGGTAGATCCAAACTAATCTGGGAAGAAGCAAAAAGAAGAAGCTTAAAAATGGAGCAAATTATTATTTTTGGAAAACCGATAGAACATTATAGAGTACATATAAACGGTAAAGATTTTTATTTTGAAAGTCTGCCTATACCACCCTGGCTACCACAGCGAGGGTATGCCTGGATAGATGATAAATTCAAGTTAGCTAGATTACTCCAAAAAGAAAATATACCTGCTCCAAAAAGTATAAAAATTAGAACTAGGAGAAGTACAGAAAAGGCATTTGATTTACTAAATAAACCACTCATAATCAAACCCAAAAATGGTTCCCGTGGCCGGCACACGACGACAAACATAAACACAAAGGAAGAAGCTATAAAAGCATTCAACTTGGGGTACCAAATTACTCCTTCGATGGTGATCCAAGAGCATCTCTTTGGCAGTGTCTATAGAGCAACTGTCATAAACAATAAATTAGTTGGCTTCTTTCGTGGAGACCCTCCAAATGTTACAGGTAATGGAAAAAGTACTATTCTAGAACTCATAGAAGAAAAAAATAAAAACCATCATCCACTTCTTTCAAACATAGAAATAAATAATGAACTTGTTACTTTTATTAAACGCCAAGATTACACTCTTGAAAGTGTTTTAGAAAAAGACACGGCTATCAACCTTATAGCAAAAACAGGTAGAATGTATGGTGGATATACAAAAGAAATGCTCCCCGATGTGCACCCGAAAATACATGAGATATTTAAAAAAGCAGGGCAAGTACTAGAAGCCCCGGTGATAGGTTTTGATTTAATTATAGAAGACCCAACTCTTGATCCTGATACACAACGCTTCGGAATCATAGAAGCTAATTCCCTGCCATTTATTGATTTGCATTATTTTGCTCTAGAAGGTACGCCTATTAACCTTGCAGAGAATGTATGGGATCTATGGAAAGATCCTCATCCCCAATAGTATTCATAATCTTAATCACTTTTTGAGCATAAGTAGATATAAATGAATTATATTTTTTCAAAATTTCTGTAGTAGTTTTACCAGCGTAATACTGATCTGTATTAGGATTGTTTCCTCCTAAATTCCAAGCAACTATTTCTATTGCTTTTTCATTAGATTCAAAATTAATTTTACAAGAACCCCAACCCAAAAAACTATAAGTTACTCTCTTGCAAGCAAATTTACCTCCAGTTGATTCTATGATAGATATAGCGGGAATCAGACGCCAGTCCAAATCATTCTTTTCAGCTTCCAGAACCATCTTCATACCCATACCTTCAAGGGGGGCCTTTCGTTTGGCAAAATAGCTATCTATGGCATCTGCTTTAGCCTGCCTAATTAGATCAAGTTCTGCTTCTAGTTTAGCCTTTTCGTCTTCTTCTTTGTTAAGAGAAAAAAGACCTCCGGCTTCAATATTTTCTTTTTGAGCTAATAGTATTTGGGGAGAAACAGCTATAGTCTGCATATTATCCGGAATACTTCCGAAAGACAGAGATGTAGCCATTATTGGTAAAACTACGAAAGACTCCACAATACGTATTAATTTTTTATTTTCCATAAAATGCGGTTTTGCTCCGCCAACCATAATTTCAGTACTTTCTTTTTTCGTCAAAATGAGTTTAGAACGAAAAAACCCTTTATTTATAAGCTAGATAACATCGAGCTCTATAACTTAGGGTTATGCTAATATACTATCATAACGGAGAGATGAAGTCAATTTAAAAAATGAAAACATGGTCGGCTACCTTGTAGGCCTCCCCTGCTCCCATAGTGACAAATATGTCATTTGGGCCTAAATTTAAAGCTTTTATTGCCTCTTCTGCTTCTTTAAAATCCTCAAAAGCTGTCACATCTACCCCATGTTCTTTGATTGCACCAGCAAGTTTTTCACTAGAAATTTCTGGGTCTGGAGCCTCCCTGGCAAAATATATCGGCAAAAGGTACACCTGGTCCGCCTGATCAAAGCAAGTTACAAATTCATCAAACAGTGCTTTTGTTCTGCTGTAGAGGTGTGGCTGAAAGATTACTACGATTCTCTTCTCTCCCTTAGGATACAATTCTCGAAGTGCCTGCAAGCTCGCCCTGACCTCTGTCGGATGGTGGGCATAGTCATCATAGATAATAACTCCGGTATCTGTGACTCCTCTTTTTTCAAGCCTTCTCCATGTGCCCTGAAAATTAGCGAGGGCTTCTCCTGCAATTGTATCTTCTATTCCTATTATCCCAGCAACAGCCAAGGCACAAGCGGCATTCATTCTATTATGAATACCCGGCACAGAAAGTTTTGGGACCTTACCTAGATATTTTATATAATCTACAACTGTAATATTTCTGCCAATGAGAACTTCTTTAATTACTGGATCATTTTGATTACAAATCACTATACTTTTTGTCTGATCTACAAGTTCGCTAAATGCGTTTTCTATGTCTCGTATATCTTTATAATAATCCAGATGATCTGGTTCTACATTTGTAATGACTAAAGTAGTTGGATTAATATTTAAAAATGACCTCTCGTATTCACATGCTTCTACCACAAAATATTCACTTTTACCTATCACAAGATTTGATTTATATTCTCTCAAAATACTACCGACAATAATCGATGGATCTTTGCCAACATCCACAAGCATCTTGCCTATCATAGCGGTCGTCGTCGTTTTCCCATGAGTGCCAGAGATGGCGATAGTGTATTTATTGTTGGTTACATAATGAAGCATTTCTGGATAGCTTTTATAAATTATTCCTGAATTTTTTATTTGTTCAAAAAGATTTGGATCATAATGTCCTATCGCAATAGTATAAACAATCAAATCTGCATCGAGAGGAATAAGCTCAAACCCCTGCCCTATAATTATCTTTACCCCGAACTCTTCCAATTCATGAGTTACCTCACTTACCGCCATATCTGAACCAGAAACTTCTTTCCCCTCCAAAAACATTATCCGCGCAATTGCCGAAATACCAATCCCCCCTATCCCCACAAAGAAAACTTTTTTAATTTTTGATAGATCTAAATTCATATTATTTAAAACTAACTGCTGTTACGAGCCTTTCGGTGGTTTTGTCCCTTCTAAAACTAGGTAATAATGAGTCTGAAAAAGTGTTTCGTGGGTCAAATTTTGTACCTTCTGGTAATACTGATATGATAGCATCTTTAAATAAAAACGTTACTTTGCCATTACTTTCAATAAAAAACTGATCTCCGAATTTTGCTTTTATCTCATCGTAACAAAAATCTTTCTTAATCTCAAAAGAATGATTGAATGGACCAACAAAAATCTTTAATCCACCCTTGTTGAAATTTCGAAGCATTTTTTCGATCAAACCAAGACACAAACCACGCCAACCGATATGAGCAATACCAATTTTATCTCCATCTGAAAAACAAACAGCCGCACAATCCGCAGTTCTTATGCCTAGCAATTTACTTTTATTTTTTGTAACCAGAGCATCGCAGTTATTCAAGTTTTCTTTCCCAGTGACAATTTCGATAATTTGATCACCGTGGCATTGCTTTGGTAAAATAACTTCTTCGGGCACATTATCAAATTTTGAATAAACTTCTACATGCATATTATTTCAATTTCTTAACTATTTTCATAAACTGCTCGCCTCTGTCATATTCATTCTTGAACATATTAAAAGATGCAAAGCCAGGACTGAATAGGATAATGTCTTCTTTTTTAGCTTCTTTATATGCTTTTTCTACTGCTTCTTTTAAATTCTCTACTTTATAGACGAACGCCGGGCGTTCGTCTATTTTATCACTACCAGAGCCGGGAGTTAGAAAAACTTTTTTGGTTTTTTTAGCTAAAATTTTATTTAGATTTTTTACATCTATACCTTTATCCATGCCTCCCATTATCAAAATGACTTTACTTTGCCCTAAGTCCGACTTAGGGCTAGCATTATTTTTAAAAGAATTTAATGCTGCTATCGTGGCTTCGGGAGTCGTGGCATTTGTATCGTTGTATATTTTCACTCCCCTAACTTCTCTTACCAGTTCAAGCCTTCCTGGCACACCGCCGAATGACTCCACAACTTTTTTTATAATACTTTCTTTTATATTCAAAATCCGAGCTACCTCAACTGCACACATGATGTTTTGTTTATTGTGCTCGCCCAGCAATTTAATCTTCCAACTTTTTGGCACATCAGCACTTTTTGCTATCAGTGTTTTGCTTTTATTTCCTTTTACCAACTTTTTCATACTCTCCCCTAAAACCAAAAAATCATCTTTTGTTTGTGAAGTGTAAATATACGCTTTATCTTTGAAATATCTTTGCATTGCTTGCCTCGTGGTGAGCGTAGTCGAACCATAATAATTTAAATGATCTGGCATAAAGTTTGTAAATACAGAAATATGTGGAGATATTTTGTCTTCACCAAAGCCCTGCAACTGCCAAGAAGAAAGTTCGAAGACAACAGTATCCCCATTTTTTACTTTCTTAAGCAAAGGCAAAACAGTCGTACCCAGCATGTTGCCACTGATATGCACACGATTATCGTTTAGCTTAAGTATTTCGTAAATAAGAAAAGTGGTTGTGCTTTTTCCGCGAGTACCTGTGACACCGATAATGTTCAAATCTAAATTTAAATCTTTGACAAGTTTTATAAACAACGCTTCATCCATCTCAACTGGTATTCCGTTTTTTCTTGCATGTTTTATATAAATAGAATCAAGTGGCACCCCCTGTCCCTTGAGTATAAAATCTTTATTTTCAAAATCCTTAAGCTTATGCCCTCCTAAGGAAAAAGTAATATTTTTATATCCTTTAAGCGCATCTACTGAAGATTTTAGTTGCTCCCTGGTTTTCAAATCTGTAACAATAATATCAGCCCCACATTCCGCCAAAAACTTGGTATCGCTGAGCCCTTTACCCAAAAGTCCAAGCCCCACCACCGTCACCTTTTTATTTTTAAAAAATTCCTTGTAATTTTTCATAACTTTAATCTACATAGTTTTAAAAACTTTTTGAAACTCTTCTATGTCATTGAAGTGATGTTTTACTCCTTTTATTTCTTGATACATTTCATGCCCTTTGCCAGCACAGAGGATAATATCTCCTTTTTCAGCAATTTTTACTGCTTCAATTATTGCTTCTCGTCTGTCTAATATACTTTTTACCTTTTCTGATAATTCCAAAGACAGGTCAGTTTTCATCTCTTCTATGATACTCTCTGGATTTTCATTTCTAGGATTGTCTGAAGTAAAAATAGCTATGTCTGAGTGCATTGCACCTATTTTCCCCATGATTCTACGCTTGAGTGGGTCCCGGTCTCCTCCACAGCCAAACACAGATATTAGCTTACTATATTGGGATTTAAATTCCAAAATAGCCAGGAGTACTTTTTCTAATGCATCTGGGGTATGTGCATAGTCAACTATCACCAGCACACCACTCGGAGACACAAAATGCTCAAATCTACCAGTCGGTGGTTCTATATTTTTAAATATCTCTTTAACCTTCTCCATATCAAATCCGAGCAGACTACAAGCACTCCACACAGACAGCAGATTGTACGCATTGAATTTTCCTAAAAGTTTTGATTCTACTTTCTCATTATTAAATTCCAGTTCAAGTCCATTAAAATCTAATTTCTTAATTTCTCCTTTAAAATCAAGCACCGTCGGGTGTCCAACACCCGACGGTCTAAAGCTATAAAAGAACTTTCGAGCAGAGATATCTTCTAACATACTTATTCCATGCTCGTCGTCTGTATTAGACAGAGCAAAAGCCTCTTTGGGCAACATTTCAAAAAATTTCTTTTTTGCCAAAAAATAATTCTTGAAACTTTTGTGATAATCCAGATGATCATGAGTCAAATTTGTAAATATTCCGCCTGTAAAATGCACCCCAGCTACCCGCCCCTGATCAAGTGCATGCGAAGATACTTCCATAAATATATACTCACAACCCTTCTCCAGCATTTCAGCAAAAAGTTTCGTGAGTGATATTGAATCCGGTGTAGTGTGAGTAGCCAGTCTTTTTTCTTTTACAATAATATTTTCCACAGTACCGATAAGCCCTGCTTTATAACCGAGTGCTGTGGCGATTTGATATAAAAGAGTTACGGTAGTAGTTTTGCCATTGGTGCCTGTCACTCCCACAATTTTTAACTTTTTGGACGGATTGCCATAATAATACATTGCCACATATGACTTAATCCTCCACCAAATTATCTTTAATTTTTTAGTGAAACTTTTCATAAACCATATTAAATATTTTAATTCACCAAAGACTTTCTATGCTGTGGTGCATTGATAAGTCCGCATTTTTTAAATTTATATATTTCTCCTGTTGCAGGATTTATAGCTCCACAGGGGCAAGGATCATTGCGACCAAGGTTTAGGTTATTACTTCCAGAAATATTTATTTTAGGACTATCAGAAAACTCAGCAGATTCATTGTGACTAGTCACTAAAGTTTGCTTTGGTGTGTTATTTTCAGCTGTCACGGTGATACTTTCGGTGTTTATATTTGATATGAGTGACATGACTTGGTCTTTGAAAGATTCTTCCATTTCTTTAAACATCATCAGTCCGTCTTTTTTGTATTCTACTATTGGCTCACGCTGACCATAGGCACGGAGGTTCACAGAAGAACGGAGGTAATCCATCGCTTCCAGGTGCTCCATCCAAAGTGCATCTGTAGTATAAAGTGCAATTCTACGAACTGTCTCAAAGAAACCTTGATCTCCAACTTTTTCTCTTTTTTCTTTTATTACTGCTTCGAAGCCTTCTCTAGTAGAAGCTATACTGTTTAATATTTCTTCTATTTCTTCTTGTTTAGAAAAGAGCATTTTCTGGCGTCTCTCATATATAACTTTGCGCTGATGGTTCATTACATCGTCGTATTCAAGAGTATTCTTTCGAGAATCAAAATGGAATCCTTCTATTTTTGTCTGAGCACTTTCAAGTGTCCGCCCGATAAAAGAATTCTCTATTGGCTGGTCTTCGGGAATACCAAAACGCCCCATCATGGTCTTTATTTTTTCTGAGCCAAATACCCGCATCAAGTCATCCTCGAGTGATACATAAAACTGAGTCTCTCCAGAATCTCCCTGTCTGCCAGAGCGACCACGGAGCTGGTTGTCTATGCGACGAGCTTCATGCCGTTCGGTACCGAGTACAAAAAGCCCTC
>Ga0075928_112_pt1 | contig 15617 bp, 19 predicted proteins | sample RifGroA2_FD_67908 | JGI IMG/M metagenome (GOLD analysis project Ga0075928, IMG submission 67908) | Parcubacteria (Nomurabacteria) bacterium GW2011_GWA2_40_9 | reverse complement strand
GTCCTTGTGAACATCGATACCGATGAACATGCAACTTTGTTTTTGTAGTGTTGTCATTTCATTTTCTGTTACTTGTAATCTCACTTTCGAGGGTGAGTAGTGCATGAATTGAAACCCCAGTATGCGAGAGTCATGTTCCTTTCGGAGCGACCATCCGCTATTTGCTCATGTTCGTGCACAGAAGAGATGTGGAGCAATCCTCCGTGAGTCGTATCCCTCGATTGCTCTCGGGACGACAGGGTGCGGGTGTGCTATGCCACATCTCATCTCTGCATTCTAATACAAAAGAACCCAGTTTCTCTCATACTGGGGTCTGGGAGGGAATCCGCACGGGCTTCGGCTTTCTTTTTTGGCGAAATTTTAAATTCTGTCCGCAGAAAAATATAAAATCAAAATTCAAAAATAAAAATTAGAAAAAATTCTAATTTTTATTTAATGCAATTTCTTGTTCTTGGTTCATTTTATGAAAAACAGAATTGATGTCGTTCATAAGTTTTTCATAATTTCCATTTTCAACAACTTTTCCATTTTCCATTACAGAAATATTATTTGTATATTTTAAAGTACATAATCGGTGAGCAATAATTAAAAAAGTTTTTTCTTTACCATATTCTCCTAATAATTTTTCCATTACTTTACCTTCTGTTTCTGAATCAAGCGAAGATGTCGCTTCATCTAATATTATAATTGGTGCATTTTTGTAAATTGCTCGAGCAATTCCCAATCTCTGACGTTCTCCACCAGATAACATATAACCTTTTTCTCCTATTAACGAATTTAATCCATTCGGTAATTTATCAATAACTTCTTTGAGTTGAGATATTTCTACTGCTTTATTTAAAAGATCTATATCTAAATTACGCATCATGGTTATATTTTCTTGTAAAGAGAGATTGAACAATTCTGTTTCCTGTAATACAACAGTGATATTATCTAAGGTTTCATTGTGTAAAATAGAATAATAATCTTTTCCGCCTATTTTAAATTCTCCAGATTTTAATGCATAAAGCCCAAGAATAATTTTAGCGAGAGTAGATTTTCCTGAACCAGAAGACCCAGCTATACCAATTTTTGAATTTTTTTCTAAAATAAGATTAAAATTTTTAAGTCCTATTTGCCCTGAGCCATATTCCATAAATGCATTTTTAATCTCTATTTTTCTCCAATCTTTTGGAAACTTTTCATTACCTGTTTTAATAAATTCTGTTTCCTTGAAAATTGGCATCATTTGTCCAATATCAGATCTTCCATTGACCATATCAGTATAAAGATCGCTGATGTCAGATAAAGAACCTTGCATTTTATTAAAATATGTAAAAAATACTAAAATCATACCTATACTTATAATACCTGAAATAAAAGAAAATCCTGTAAGTAAAAGAAAAATACCAAGAGTTGTACCATTAATAACTTGAAGCCATCGCCATTTAATATTATTTGCCATTGCTCTCTTAATATTTAAATCGCGTGAAAGGGTTTCTTTATTGACAACGTGTTCTACTACTCTGCTTTCTCCACCAAGAGCTTTTATCGAAAGCATATTGCTAGCACTTTCAACATATGTGCCTCCTGCTGTTTGATTGAGTTTATTAAATTCATTACTTAAATTATATATTTTTTTGCTAAAGAAAAATTCGATAGATAAAAATATCATGGTATAAATTAAAATCAAAACCATAAATCTGAAATCCACAAAAAGAAAGAATATCAAAACACCAACAATACTTGCGAAAATTTTCAATAAATTTTTTCTAAGCATACCAAGCCAATTAGACACTCCATCAGCTCCAGTAAAAATTCTTTGCAATTTATTACCAGTATTTTCTTTATTGTGCCATTCAAGAGAAAATTCAGTGAGCCTTTCAAAACCCCAAATTTTTGCACGAGTACGAGCTTTAATACCAATAATACCCATCACATTCTTGCTTTTTAAACGGATAAGAGAAATTATAATATGAGTAATAGAAATAAAAGCTACATAAAAATAGAAAGTTTTTAATGATTGCCCAATAGTATATTTTGTAAAGAAATCAACTATTTTACCAATGATAAATACTGGAATAAGATCATAGAAAAAAACAATTAAAAGTACAACAAAAGATATAACAAAATTTCTTTTATCATTCTCTAAAAAATACCAAATTGATTTTGGAATATCTCTCCACCTCATTCCATTTTCTTCTGTTTTTAAATTATAAACCATATTTTTAATTCTATCATTTTTACCTTATTTTTAATAGTGCTTGTTTGAAACAAAAAAATTCTATTTCTATTCTTCCTTAAGCCTTTTCTGCGGACAGATGGTAAACATCATCTGGATGATGATGAAACACAAAACTGTCTACCGAAATGCTTGACTTTTTCTCATAGCGGATCTTCCTGCGGGCGGGGAAAATTCGCCGAGGTTTTGCCAAATCCTTTCCCCCAGAAAATAGTTTTGCCAAAACCTCGGCTCACTTGTTTTTGAATTTGGAAGTCGCAAATGGAAAAGGAGGGTGAGAAGCATAGCTTCGCAAGGCTGGACTGAGCGAAGGCGAAGGAGGCGGGGTAGCGGGATTTTTCAGATATTTCTTAAACCTTATTATCGGATTTATGAACGAGATATAGGCAAAATATGTTCCGGCTAAAGTCGCAATTAAACCGAGTATTCCGATTATTAAACTAAGTATTGTCAGCAAATCATTATTCATAAAATTAGGCAATTTTCAAGATATCTCCATTTAAAATGGTTGGTTGCATACCCATCATTTCTTCTTTATAAGCTGAAGCTGTTGGCATTTCATTTAGAATAAAAATTTTCTTTCCCGTTCCATACGCATATCCCATTTCAAGAAAAGTATTTCCACCAATGTAATTTGGTATGCCTTTCTTTTCATAATTTGTAATTAAAATACATTCACTATTATCAATTTTTCTAAAGTGAGCGTTGATAGCTTTTCCTTTCTTTTTCCAAACTTCATGATCTAGAGGAAAAGCATCAACTCCACCATTTCTATCAAAAAAAGCCCCGACTGAAGTGTCGTCTCTTTTCGTTTCAAATTCTAATTCAGGAGCAATGACAGAATGACCAACACTTTCCAATTCTTTTTTAAGAGCGGTAAATTTTTCATAAAAAGCCATTGACGAACAAATACATATTTTCATATTTTTTAAAATTAAATTGATAAAAGCTGTAAGGTACCCCATTCTTAAGACAAAAAGTTAACCAATTCTCTGTATTGTATTCCTACGCCATTTGTTTTGAAAATAGGTTCTAACTTGGTACAATAAAGACACCAAAACAGAACTACGACGATGGGTCAATGACTGGTGCAGGGTTATTTATTATTTCTATAGATTTTCTTTCTCTTTCGACAAAATATTTTAATATTTCTTCTATCCTCTCTTTTTTACTCAGTTCCAATGTTTGGTCTATTTCATTTGAATTTTGAATAGATTCTTTGTCGAATTCTTTAAAAGCATAAAAACCAAAACCAAAACCAACTAAAATAACAGCAGATGCTATTAAAATAACAAATCTAAAATAAGTATTTGGATTTACACTAAAACTTTCTTTTGCAAAACCTACTTTATCCATACTCATAGACATTATCTCGAGTTCATAAGGAGCATTTTCTAAAAGAGTGATAAATTTATAAATTGCTTCAAAACTTCCGGCCACCTTTAGACCTACTATCAGATTTGGCTTGGCTCCTTCTGTCGTATCAGTCTTTTGTTCTACAGAAAATACTTCCGCTATGGCAGATACTTTATCGGCCAATTGCTCAAGTTTATCTAAAAATGGCACAGCCTCAGAATTGTTTGCAAAGTGTGAATCAAATAAAACTTTTCCATCAGCCAAAGCTTTCAATGAGCTATCTAGAGTTTCTAGATCAGTTTGTCTTTTTGACTCGATAGTCCAATCCAAATCTGCTTGCTTTACAATTTTATTGTTGTCTTTTATACCTTTGAATAAAAACAAAAAGAACAAACTAGAAAATAGTAAGAAAATAAAGGATAGAACTAAATATTTTTTATGTGAATTATTTATCATATTAAAAAATTAAAAATCATAAAGGAATCAAGGTTAAATTAAATTGTATATTTGTCCCTTTTATAAAGTTTGAAATTGGTAAATCTACTTTTTCAAAATTTACATCATTTTCTAAGGCTAAACGAAAAAGTAATAGCTTGTCTCTAGACGGAGCACTCCCTTTGACACTTAATGTTTTGCCTTTTATCACATTGTCTTCATAAGAAATACTTGTAATCTTGATATCTGGCATCTTTTTTAAAATAATTTCATTTATGACTTTCACTGAAACGACAAATTTATCCGTTTTGTTCACATTCTCCATCAAGCCTAATTTGAGGTTTATATCCTCCACGAGTTTATTGGTCTGTGCATCAAATACTGGCAGTGGTAACCTCTTTTGTGTTTCAAGTCTTTCCATAGAGAAATTCTTCTTTTGAGAAGAAAATAAATAATAAGGGGCAATAGAAAATGCTGCGATGATAAAAGAGACACCCATAACCAAAAAAAATACAATTAAAAGTCTGAAGTAGAAATCTTTTTTTATCTTATGCTTTTCTTGATTTGGAATTAAATTTAACATTTTTATATTATTTATTATTCATTTTCAAAATCCCCGAGTGCGAGCCCGATGGCTGCTGCAAAAGAAAGGGCTTGTTTCAATGGTATTGTCGGGATATATTTTTCTGTATCTAAAATATTCACCCATACATTTGCCATAGATACTTCCGTCTTCATACTAACAGAAAGATAGTCGGCAAGCCCTATCAAATTTGAATCACCCCCACATAGAAATATCTTTTTTATTGATGGATTCCCTCTACCTTCTTCGTCTTTATGAGTATCCCAATAGGTAAAATGTTTGACTAATTCATCACGCAAGATAGATACACTATTTAAAAGTACAGAGAATATTTCTTTATTTGGGGCATTGCGTTCCAAGCCATATTCTTTTTTCATTTTATTTGCTTCTTCAAAGCCCACTTTAAAATTCTTTTGAATCATTTTATTTAAAACTACTCCGCCTACATCGAGAGTAGAAGTAAAAGACACGACTCCATGAGAAATTATAAATATACCCGTTCTTTTTTCTCCAAAGTCCACGATCATATAGGTCCCTGTGTCTCCTTTTGGTATCACTGACCGAGCTATAGCCTGTGCTTCTAGTTCAAAAGAATGCACCAATATATCACAATCCTTGAACACAGCCAGATAACTCTCTATTATTCCCTTTGGGATAGCGACCACTTGTAAATCTAAATCGTCTTTTGTCTCTTCGATAATTTCATAATCAAATATCGCTTCTAGTGCAGCTTTTCTTAGAGACATCAGTATTTCTTGGATTTTTTCTGGGTCTATGATCCTACCTGCTTCGATGATGCCAGGTGGGATTTTCTTTTCACCATATTTACTAGCTCGGATACCATCTCTATCAGAGATAAGCTGTATATATTTCAAAGATTCATCAGAAATATCTATACCAAAAGATGGTCTGGAGAGAAAATCCGGTGTTGGGAAAAATATATTATATGAATTCTTTATCATTCTACTTATTATACCCTGTAGTAAGGTTTTATCCAAAAAAATACACCTCTCCCCAACCCTCTCCTTTCAGGAGAGGGCGAAGGGTGAGGTTTTTATCTTGCACTGGTGCCGACAGATATGTCATCACTCGGCGTAAGCAAAGAAAATTTTCCATCTTCGGTAGAAACAGCCAGTATCATTCCTTGGCTTTCGAGTCCACGGATAACTCTCGGCTCTAGATTTGCTACGAACATGCATTTTTTGCCGACAAGCACAGAAAAATCTGGAAAATAAAGTGCTATGCCAGAGATTATCTGCCTTATATCTCTTTTATCTTCCTCGCCCGCCAAAGCAGGAGCGACGGAGGGACCTAAATCAACTTCTAGTTTCAAAAGCTTATCTGTATCAGGAACTTTTTCTACACTCAAGATTTGCCCTACCCTTATATCTATTTTTTTGAAGTCTTCTATATTAATATTAATCATAAAATTTATTTATTATATTTTTCTATCCCTCCTTTTGTCGGGATCTTCGATCTAAATACCTCTGCAGGATGAGTGCCGCAGCTCCCGCATCTATCCGCCCACTTTTTATTTGTTTTATTTTACTATGAGATTGTGGTCTGTTTAAATCTTTTTTAGTATTTGTAGAATTGCGTGCTTCTACTGATGTCAGAAATTCTTTTTGTTTACGCACTGGGATCTTGAATTTATTTTCTAATTCACCGATAAATATATCTATCCTAGCAGAGAGCATGTTAAGCTGTCCCTTGAAGTCCACTGACTCCCCCACTACTATCTCTCTTATATTTTCTTTTTTTATAATCTCTCCAATCCTCTGAAAAGTTTTCGCATCGTTTAGCACTATCTCCTTTGGAAAAGCGAGCTTGCTGTTTTCGTCAGATATAGCTATACCTATGCGTTTCATACCAAAATCAATACCTAAAAATTTACCAGTGTTCATAGAGAGATACTAGCATAAAAAGTGTCTTTCTGATACTATCTATAAATGATGTCATTTTATAATAATGGTGGATTTGGGAGATTTATAATTTTAATTTTACCAATAATTATTTGGGTTCTTTTCTGGAAAGGTTATGCGGTATGGACAGCAGTGAAAAATAACGACAAGAAATGGTTTGTTGCACTTCTTGTATTAAATACATTTGGGCTATTGGAGATATTTTATGTTTTCCATATAGCAAAAAAGAAATGGAGTGACATCAAAAATACTGTAAATAGGATAATAAAGTAGAGAGACTTGACAAAAACAGGGAGGCGTTGCATAGAGGTTTAATGCACCTGTCTTGAAAACAGGAGTACCGCAAGGTACCGTGAGTTCGAATCTCACCGCCTCCGCAAATTTTCGAAAAATATTAAGTTGTGGTAAAATTAAATATCCTGAATAAAGATATTTACACCAAATATTTATCTCCAATCAACCTCCCCCACCCCATATTTTTTTAAATACTCATTCGCTTTACTAAATGGCCGAGAGCCGAAGAAGCCTGAGTGTGCAGAAAATGGCGAAGGGTGAGGAGATTCTAAGACGAGGTGTTTTGTCCTATCTATCACTTTGCCTTTTTCTTTTGCATAGTTTCCCCACAAAATAAATACAAGTTTTTCCCGCTCATCAGAGAGCTTTTTTATTGCTTCTGTTGTGAATGTTTCCCAGCCTTTGCCTTGATGACTGCCAGGGGAACTCGCCCGCACAGTGAGGGTAGCATTTAAAAGAAGAACCCCCTGTCTGGCCCATCGAGATAAATCACCGCTTCTCTTGTTTTCCTCATTATCCTTGGGTATTATCCCCAGATCAGTCTCCACTTCTTTAAAAATATTTTGAAGTGACGGTGGCAAGGTCATGCCTTTGTGCACTGCAAAAGAAAGCCCATTTGCTTGACGAACTCCATGGTACGGGTCTTGACCGAGTATCACCACTTTCACTTCCTCAAAAGGGCACATATCAAAAGCTCTAAAAATGTCTTTCGGATTTGGGTATATCTTCCCTCCCTTGTATTCCCCTTTCACGAACGCAGATAGATTCTTAAAATATTCCTTTTCAAATTCCCCCGCCAATACCTTTTTCCAGCTTTCTTCTATTTTAATGTTTGTATTTGGCATATTACAGAATTATATATTTTACAAGCCAATTTTGACAGCTGTGCATAAGTGGTTTGGTATTTTTTACAAACATCTATTATAATAAAGACATGAATAAACAACAAATAGTTTCAAGGGTTTTGCGTTTAGCTATGGGTTTTATTTTCTTGTGGGCGTTCTTAGACAAGACATTTGGTCTAGGGTTTGCCACTGTTCCAGAGAAATCTTGGATAAATGGTGGTTCGCCAACTTTTGGATTTTTGTCTTTTGGGGTAAAAGGGCCTTTTGTAGAGTTCTTTCACTCTCTAGCAGGTGTAGCCATAGTAGACTGGATGTTCATGCTCGGGCTTCTATTTATAGGTCTTACTCTCGTATTAAATAAATTTGTAAAGTGGGGGGCTATCGCAGGAGCACTCATGATGGTATTTATGTATCTTGCACTTTTATTTCCCGAGAATAACCCAATCATTGATGAACACATCATCTATATGCTAGTATTGATGCTTATTGGGTTAAAAAGTCAGGAATAAAATAAATTGATTGAGGAAAAAAATAAAACAGAATCCATAAACATGTAAAATCTTTTGCTTAAATAAACCGTAGGGTTTATAATTATATTGTGCAAAACACTTTTGAAAAATTAAACTGGTCTGCTCTCGAATACAAAGAAAAAGTCCAAGGCACGGACTGGTTCTGGGCACTTGGTGTCGTCGTCGTGGCTACTGCTATAACAACTATTATTTTTAAAAATTATTTTTTCGCAATATTTATAATATTAGGAGGGGGGCTCTTAGGATATTTCACTGTCAAAAAACCAGATCTTGTGCATTATGAATTAAACAACAGGGGGCTCAAGGTCAAAGACCGGCTTTTTCTCTATGAAAACATCAAACATTTCTGGGTACAGGCATACACTTCTACAGATCAAGCTACGCACATAGAAATTGAACCAACTTTATTCATCCACACAGCCAGACTCTTTATGCCTGTAATGTCTGTGCCGATAGACGAACACCTAGCCTCACATATCCGCTCTATTATGCTCTCAAATAATGTCGAAGAAAAAGAAATGCGAGAACACCCAGGGGTCAAGATCATGGAGACTCTGGGATTCTAGCTAGATTCTAGTCTGGTTCTAATTTTCCTAAATTATTGTAATTTAAGCAGAAAACTGCTAATCTAAAGGTTGTTACAAAACTCGTTGCAGGCGTAAGTTTTTGAGAACCTTTGCGCAGGCTGGCGAGCCGAGCAAAGCAATTTTCCAGCAGGAAAATATGCGTGGTGAGCAAAAAATTATGCCAAGAAAGAGTTTTGTAAGTGAATATGCTCTTGTAGTTTAATGGATAGAATACTGGCCTGCGAAGCTGGTGATCCAGGTTCGACTCCTGGCGAGAGCACATGGACTTCCCTATGCGTATAAACAAATACTTAGCCTTGAAAAAAATCTCCACCAGGAGGGGGGCAGATGAGCTGGTGGCAAATAAAAAAATTTTCATCAATGGCAAGCTTGCTGTACTAGGTAGCAAGGTGAATGAAACAGACAAAGTAGAAGTCAGACAGAAAAAAGGCGAAGAAAAAGTATATGTGTATTATGCATACAACAAACCTATCGGCACAGCAACTGAAGAAATAAATATGTCTATGTCAAAGGCGGGCTTTGACACTGGGGTATTTCCTTTGGGCAGACTGGACAAAGCCAGCCACGGACTGCTCATACTGACAAATGACGGGCGTATCACTGATCAGCTTTTAAACCCAAAATATTTTCATGAGAAAGAGTATGTAGTAAAAACAAAAGAAAAACTCCGTGGGAACTTCAAGGAGAAAATGGAAGCAGGTGTAAACATCGAAGGCTACAAAACCAAGCCCTGCAAAGTAACTATCGTAAATGAGAACACTTTCCGCATAACACTGACCGAAGGCAAAAAACACCAGATCCGCCGTATGTGTTCTGCCCTATTCCAAGAAGTAGATGACTTGAAACGTGTACGAATCATGAACATCGAGCTCGGCAAACTCACTCCAAAATTCATCCGCCCTATAGTTGGGGAAGAGCTTTCTATTTTTCTAAATCAAGCACTTCGTCGATCCTGATTTGTTTGACGAATTCGGGTACGTGGGAGACGAGGATCATGGCTCCGGTGTATTTGTTCAGAGCTTCGGCTATTACTGGTAAGTGACGGAAGTTTATGTGGTTTGTCGGCTCGTCGAGGATGAGAAGCCCTGGTTTGATCAATACCAACCTAGCAAAAGCCACGAGGCCCTTTTGCCCTTCGGACAGGCTACCGATCTTTGTGCGGATAAATTCGGAAGTGATCAGAAACGATGCAGCCACAGAACGCATCCGTTCTTCGTCGAGTCGCTCCCCTCCTTCCTGCATGGCAACAGACAGAGATTGATACACCGTGTCTTCAAAGTTGAGTGTAGAAAAATCCTGTCTGTAGTAGCCGATCCGTATTCCCTCTTTTACTTTCTTATCTATCCCGAGCGAAGCCGAGGAACCTTCGGCATGTCCGGAGGCAAGGCGTTCTAGTAGAGTAGTCTTGCCTATGCCGTTTGGACCTTGTAAAAGTAAGTGCATATTTTTCTTGAGGGATATATTTGCTTTGTGTTTTACTATCTTCCCATTCTTTGCAGTTGTAAAAGAAGATATATGTAAAAGTTCTCCCAAAATATCCGGCTGTGCTGGAATGGTAAATGCTCTGATAGCTTTGTCTTCTTTTCGTACATCGACAATCTCTTCTTCTAGATCCTCTGCCATCTCTCGCATCCGACGAGCCACGAGGCGGAGCCGGCCTCCCTTGTGAGCAAAAACATTTGCTTGGTCTTTCTTTGCTTGAATCTGTTTTTCAAGCTGAGCGTTCTTCATATTTTCTTTTTCGACTCTGGCACTGATTTCTTTTACTACATTAAAATAATTCCCCACATATTGCTCTATCTTTTTTGTGTATACATCGAGATACAACACTCCTTCAGTAAAAGCATTCAAGAATTCCGCATCGTGAGAAATCACCAGCACTGTTTTTTTGTAATTTACGAGAAATTCTGTCAGGTGAGCAATACCTGCTTTGTCTAGATTGTTTGTCGGCTCATCGAGTAGTAGCAAATCTGGATTCTGAATAAGAGCAGAAGCGAGTAGTAGCCGAGCCTGCTGACCACCGGAAAAAGTTTTTATAACTCTGTCGTGGATTTTTTCATGACCCTTCAGATTTACTATTTCCAATACATCATCTATACGAGGATCTATATCGTAAATTTTTTTAACCTCACCCCCCGCCCTCTCCTCCGACGAGGAGAGGGAGCGCTCAAAAAAATCACGGACTGTGAGGTCGAGTTGATCTCGAGGAATAAATTGGTGGGACCAGGCAATACTGACTCCGTTTACAATATTTATAATTCCAGATTCAGCCACATGTGTACCTGCGATAAGGCCAAATATAGTACTCTTCCCCGCTCCGTTCTGCCCCATGAGAGTGAGTTTTGTATTTTTGCGAATAGAAAAAGACACCTCATCAAGGATGAGTTTGTTCACCCCGAATTCAAAAGACACCTTGTCGAAACGCACTATTACTCTGCTTTTTCCTTCTGACATAAATACAGACTATACTATTTAGGCCTAAATTGAAAGCTTTTGTGGGCTTGACCCGGTAGTAGATTTTGGTGAAGCCCTTTGGGCGCGCTTTGCGCATCACCAAAATTCACTACCGGGTTGACAAATTAGTCAAATAGTATATACTTTGCCTACAAAATAGGTCATCTAAATTATGGAGTCTTTACTCTTTAACTTAGAAAAGAGTCGATTTCTTCTTAATATTTATATTATTGTAACTTATCTTGTAATTTACTAAACTTAACTATAAAATCAATGACTGGTACTATAAAAAGGATGGTGACTGATAAAGGTTTCGGCTTTATAACAGCTGAAGGACTTGCGAAGGATTTATTCTTCCACAGTAATTCACTTGTAGGCGTAACTTTTGATGAGCTCAAAGAAGGTGATATGGTTTCTTTTGAAACCGAAGAGTCACCAAAAGGATTGAATGCTACAAACGTACAACGCGCTGTTGCTGTGGCGTAATATTCTCTCAATAAAAAGCCACCCGAAAGGGTGGTTTTTTATTGTTCAAATTTTTCTCCTTTAGCCCAAGATTTGAGAGTTTTATAATCAGTTTCTCCACAAATAAATTTTTTAGTCTGAGTATTATAAAAAAACGGTACTCCTCCACACAGGTCTTTGTCAAGTTCAAGAAGTTTGGCTTCATTTTCTTTATTGTGCCAGACTTCAAAAGTATCTACAGTGAGACTTTCTTCTTTTTCTATCTTGGATACGAGCTCATGCATCCGCACACAGTGCGGACATTCTGTTCCATAAAATTCAAGTAAGTGACTCATGGTAAATTATTATTTTCCGCCAAAGGCGGGTCAGCCTCTGGCCGATACAAGTCGAGCGAGGCGAGATTTCTTGCGAGAAGCATTATTCTTCTTTATGACTCCCTTCTTTGCAGCTTTGTCTATTATAGAATAAGCACTACTTAGCAATTTCTCTACTTCAGTCTTATCTGTCTTATTCTCTTTGGCTACTTTTTGTACTTTTTTGATAACTTCTTTCATCGCACGCTTTTTACCATCGTTAAAAGCCTTCTTGCGGAGAGAACCTCGAACTGCTTTGTGAGCTGATTTTGTTATTGGCATAATTTGAATATAACAGAAATGTCCAGAAAATACAACCCCTCTTTGAATTTGGGTCCCTCCCCCAAATTCAATCCCCTTGTCAGGGGAGGAAAAACTAGTTGCAGGCGTAAGTTTTTGTGAACCTCTTCGCAGGCTGTCGAGCCGAGAAAAGCAATTTTCTAGCAAGAAAATATGCGTGGTGAACAAAAATTTATGCCAAGAAAGAGTTTGAAAAATTTATGTTATTATACATACATGATCGGAAGCATACGAGGGAAAATAATATTAAAACAGGAAAGGTTTGTAATAGTAGAAGCACATGGTGTGGGTTATAAAGTAGCCCTGTCCCCTGACACTATTTCTAAATTAAAAAATGCAGAAGAATCTTTTTTCTATATCCACACGCATGTCAGAGAGGATGCATTTGATTTGTATGGTTTCACTGAATACGAAGAATTGGAATTTTTTGAAATGCTGATCAATGTCTCCGGCATAGGGCCCAAAGGCGCACTGACTATACTCGCAGTCGCAAGCACGGACACACTCAAAAGAGCTATAAAGACTAGCGATCTACCCTACCTCACCAAAATATCCGGCATCGGCAAGAAAACTGCAGAAAAAATGGTGATAGAGCTAAGAGACAAAATAGGTGCAGTTGTGACCACTGGCTCCCTCCAAGGCGAACTCGATGCACTCGAAGCACTCAAATCCCTCGGCTATAGCCAAAACGAAGCCCGCGAAGCACTCAGAGATCTCCCCGCAGAACTAGACACTAATAAAAAAATAAAAGAAGCATTGAAAGTCTTGGGGAAAAAATAAAATTATGCCTGAATTACCAGAAGTAGAAACCACAACAAGAGGTTTGAAAAAAGAGATTGCGGGTCTCAAGATTTTAGATGTGTGGACAGACTTAAATACAAAAGACAAAAGAAAACACGACACCGTGGCTGATGTAAAATATTTCAAAACTTTCAAAAAAGAAATTTCTGGCACAAAAATAATTTCTGTCGAACGCAAAGCGAAAAATATATTGATAAATTTATCTACACCACCCCGCCCTACGGGCACCCCTCCTTCAAAAGGAGGGGATAAAACAATTCTCATTCACCTAAAAATGACAGGGCATTTGCTGTATGGGAAATATAAATTCAACCCCTCTTCCTATCACCACCGCAAGGGAGGAGCCGGATCGTGGATCCCAGACGAAAAAGCAAACAGTCCCTTGCATGATCCATACAATAGATTTATACATGTAGTTTTTACATTGTCGAATAAAAAACACTTAGCTTTTTGTGATATGCGAAAATTTGGCAAAATGACTTTACTCGACACAAAAACTGCTCATGATACAAAACATTTAAATAATATTGGCCCAGATCCACTGGAAAAAAGTTTTAATTTAAGAACACTTAAAGAAAGACTACTAAAGAAACTGAACGGCAAAATAAAAACAGTATTCATGGACCAGAGCGTGATAGCCGGCATAGGCAATATCTATTCTGATGAAATACTTTGGCGCTCTGGTGTGCATCCAGAGAGAAAAACAAACACATTGAAAGAAAACGAGTTGAAACTTATACTAAAATCTACAAAAGAACTTCTAAATAAAGGCATAGACTTTGGTGGGGATTCTATGTCAGATTATAGAAATATATACGGATTGCGAGGAGAATTTCAATTGCATCACGAGGCGTACAGGTGCACAGGAGAAAAATGCCGAAGGTCCCGAGTATCCCCGAGGGGCAGGAAAAAATATTGCAAGGGTGTTATACTAAGAAAAATTATCAATGGCAGAAGTGCGCACTACTGCTCTAATCATCAAAAATAAAAACAAATGAGAGAATTAATATTACTTTTAATAATACTCTGGTTCGCATGGTATTTTACAGGTGGGTCTTCACGATATCAACCAGATCAAGGCCCCTACACTACTCCCCCTGCCCCCGTAGGCACTGGAGAAACATATTGGATAGTAGATAATTAAATAACAGAAATAGAGGGCAGAGAATAAAACAATCCCCGTCGCCACAGAGACATTTAGAGATTCTTTTTTACCGAGCATTGGTATCTCTGCTATAACGTCACATTTGTCTAAAATACTCTTTGGTATGCCTGTCACTTCGGGCCCAGCAATAAAAGCATTTTTATTCTCAAAATTTTTCTCTTTATTTATTTGTTTTAATTTTCTGTAATCAATGGATCTCTTATCTTGCTCTATGGCTATGATCTGGAACCCTTCCCGCCGTAATTTAGAAATTAAAGCAGGCAAGCTTTTTTTAGATTCCCATATCACAAAATCTTCTGCTCCTAATGCAGATTTGGCAAAGTCACTTCTCTTTTTGCCAAATCTATCTATTGGCGCAGGAGTGTAACCGGTCAGATAAATCTTGCTCACTCCCGCTGCATCAGCGGTGCGAAACATCGCACCGACATTTACCACACTTCGTACATCGTGAATAATCAAAATATTTTCTTGTTTTTGTTTTTGTTTTTGTTTTTTCATAAAATTTATAAAAAAATAATACTTGTATAATGATGACGGTCGTTATCATACTACTATTATGGTTTATTTCAAAAAGTTCTTATTACGCATACTCTTATGATAAGTTATTGCAAACCTGTGTGCTTCGCTGTTTGCTAGCAATATTTGTCTGGTGTATTTTTTTATAAAGGCCAGACCTTGGGCTCCCTTAAGGTCTGGCCTTGGGTAGAGGGTAATCTCTTTTGCCTTGTGTTTGTCGTTTTTGGTCACAGCGACAATTTCAACATTTATATTTTTTTCTTTAATTATTTTATTTGCCACATTTATCTGCGCAGTACCGCCATCTATGACTATGATATCTGGGAATATCCATTCTGGATGAGCAAATCTTCGCTCTAGTACCTCAGCGAGTGCCCCTGTATCATTTGCACTAGTGTCACCCAAAACAGTTTTCCCGCCAAAGGCGGATCCACCTCGGGCAGAAAATTTTCTATATTCATTTTTATTTACTTCTCCATCTTCTAAGACCACCATCACCCCCACCATGTTTTTCCCAGACATGTGAGCTATGTCGTATGCTTCAATTCTAAAAACTTTGGACAATATGTTCTCGGAATCACCACGAAAATTTTTTGCTAAAAATTTTCTCTGTCCGTCGTCGCCACTCCTACCAAGGGTTCCCTCGAGAACATATTGTCCAAAGTTTTTAATCAAAGAAATATCATTTATGTGTTTCAGTGCGAATATTTGTCTTTTTATTTCTCCTGCTTTTTCAAATTCTTTTTGTTTAGCATAACTTTTCATTTCTTTTTCCAAATTTTTTAGAATA
>Ga0075928_104_pt1 | contig 18583 bp, 23 predicted proteins | sample RifGroA2_FD_67908 | JGI IMG/M metagenome (GOLD analysis project Ga0075928, IMG submission 67908) | Parcubacteria (Nomurabacteria) bacterium GW2011_GWA2_40_9 | reverse complement strand
CTAAAAGAAAATATAAAACTCGAAAAAGGCAACCAAGCAAAAGAAAAAACTCGTATGAAAATAGTAGAGAAAATCCTGGAAGATACCGAACTAGACACTCCAGAAATACTGATAGATGTTGAACTAAACAAGATTTTATACCGCATGGAGTCTGATATCACTGCTATGGGAATAAAATTTGAAGATTATCTGAAGCATTTAAATAAAAGTGTAGAGGATCTAAAAGTAGAATTCAGAGGAGATGCAGAAAAGAAAGCTAAACTCGGCCTAGTATTAAATAAAATTTCTGAAATAGAAAATATAATTGCAGATCTGGAAGATGTAGAAAAAGAAGTAGCTCATATCCTAGAACACTACAAAGACGCCGACAGAGAACGCGCTCGCATCCACGCCCAGAACATCCTCACCAACGAAAAAATCTTCCAGTTTTTGGAGAGTCAGTAAAATAAGTTTCCTACGACATTAGCTGTACTATTATACTATTACTTGCTTTGTCTTTCTTAATTTTGTACAATATGTACATGAAGACAATAAGTATCACAAATACAAGAAAGAATATCAAAGTTCTAGTGGACCGCGTAAAGTATCACGGGGAGTCTTTTGCTATCGGCAGAAGAAACTCTATCGATGCTGTAGTTATTGCCTTTCCTTCTAATTACAACAAAGATGTAAATGATATAACAAACATAAACGCAAACTCAAAAAGCTTCAACTTTCTAAAAAGCGAACCGGAGATTTATAACATAAGTGATTTAAAAAAAATCTATGCATAAAGGAAAGATTGTTTTAGTTCCCTTCCCCTTCACTGACTTATCTGGACAAAAAGTAAGGCCAGCTCTGGTGCTTCACTCAAATAAAAAGAATGATGATTTTATAGCTTGTTTTATATCCTCAAACAAAAAAGATAATTCTGGTTTGTATGACTTGAAAGTAAAAGCAGACAAAGATAACAATCTAAAATTAGACTCTGTAATAAAAGTCTCTAAAATTGCGACTCTCGAAAAGGAAATAGCATTGGGAGAAATAGGTTCTCTTGATGCAAAAATTATGAAAGAGATTGACAGCAAGTTGAAAAGTATTTTTCAAATAAAATAAATATTTACTATCCCAACGGCCGTGAAGATAGTAAACTTCAGCTTGCTAAAAAATAAAATTTTGATATTATAAAAATATGTTAATACCCACAGTTATAGAAAAATCACAATTTGGGGAGAGGGCTTATGACATCTATTCCCGCCTTTTACGCGAACGGATTATATTTTTAGGCGGACCGATAGATGACCACACAGCCAATATCATTATTGCCCAGCTTTTATTTTTGGAAAATGAAGATGCTAAAAAAGATATCGCGCTTTATATAAACTCCCCCGGCGGGTCAGTGACTTCTACTATGGCTATTATAGATACTATGAATCATATCCGCCCAGACATATCCACTTTTTGTGTCGGACTTGCAGCCTCTGGTGCAGCACTTGTACTGTCTGCTGGCAAGAAAGACAAACGCTATATCCTACCAAACGCTGAAGTCATGATCCATCAACCCCTCGGCGGCGTGGAAGGTCAAGCCACAGATATAGCCATCTCTGCAAAGCATATATTGAAAACAAGGGACAATTTGAACAAAATGCTCGCTAAAAACACAGGTAAACCGCTCTCTCAGATAGAAAAGGATGTAGAACGAGACTTTTTTATGGATGCTGAAGAAGCAAAAAAATATGGCATTATTGATGAAGTAGTCACTAAATCCAAACTCCCTATAGACAAAAAACAAAATATCTGATATATTGAGTATGTTGAATTTTAAAAATTTATTTTACTTAATAAATAGGTTTATAGGAATATTCCATATATGTTAGCGAAAAGAAAACTACAAGGAAAAATGCAAGGGGAAAAATTAGAAAAGAACTTTCATATTTTTCTAGTGCGGACATAAAATCTGCAAAGTATAATGGTTTGTTTTTATAAGTCTATACAAGGCTTATGAACGGAATAACAATAATCCTAATCGGAGCTGGTGCGCTCCTTTTGGGTGTTGGTATCGGATACTACCTACGCCTGATCATAGCACTCGGCAAGCGTCGCTCTATAGAGATAGACATCAAGCAAATGTTGATCGGTGCAAAAGAAGAAGCACAGCGGATAATAGACGAAGCAAAGCACAAATCAGAGGAGAAACTAGCAAAAATAGAGGAAGAAGATAAAAAGAGAGAGCAAGAATTCAAAGAGACAGAGCGAAGATTGATTAAAAAAGACGAACTGCTCGACACTCGCCAAGCAGAAATAAACAAAGAAATAGAGAATATAAAATTAAAAGTAGAAGACATAAAAAAAGTTCAAGAAAAAATATCTGGAATAGAGGAAGAAAAAAGAACTGAGTTAGAGAGAGTAGCGAAACTCACTGCCGAAGAAGCAAAAGACGAACTTTTGAAAGAAATAGAAAAGAAATACGAAGAAGACTTGCTTGTCCGAATGGTTAAATTAGAAAATACTAATGAAGAGAAGATAACAAGGAGAGCAAAAGATATCCTGACCACTTCTATTCAGCGTCTCGCTTCCTCTACGGCATCAGACCTCATGGTCACTACTGTTGCTATATCAAATAATGAAATAAAAGGTAAAATTATCGGCAAAGAAGGTAGAAATATTCGTGCATTTGAACGAGCTTCTGGAGTCGAACTCATCGTAGATGACACTCCGGGGTCCATAGTCATATCTTCTTTTGATCCTATTAGGAGACAAGTAGCCCGCCTTGCGCTTGAAAACCTGATATTAGATGGACGCATCCAGCCTGCAAAAATAGAAGAAGTAGTAGAGAAAGCAAAAGAGGAAATAAATAAAATAATCAAAGAAAAAGGTGAACAAGCAGTATATGAATGTGGTATATTCAACTTTGACCCACGCATCATCGCTATAATTGGCAGACTATACTTCCGTACGAGTTATGGACAAAATGTATTGCAACACTCTATAGAAATGGCACACATCGCTGGTATGCTCGCAGAGGAGCTCGGTGCAGATGTAGCCATATCAAAAGCTGGAGCCCTAGTGCACGACATAGGTAAGGCTCTCGACCACGAAGTCCAAGGTACTCATGTAGAGATAGGTATGCGAATATTGCAGAAATTCGGAGCAGATGAACGAATAATCACAGCTATGAAGAGTCACCACGAAGACTACCCGTATGAAACTATTGAATCAATAATAGTCCAGACCGCAGACGCCATCTCTGGTGGCCGACCTGGAGCTCGAAGAGACTCTGTAGAAAACTATCTCAAGCGCCTTCAAGAACTTGAAGCCCTAGTAAATGCCTTCCCTGCTGTTGAAAAGTCTTATGCTCTCGCAGCCGGCCGAGAAATACGCATATTTGTAACTCCAGAAAAGATAACAGATATAGAAGCCAAACTCATGGCTCGAGATATAGCTGTAAAAATTGAACAAGAACTAAAATACCCCGGTGAAATAAAGGTAACAATGATAAGAGAGACTCGTATAATAGAGTTCGCTCGGTAGAAATCAAAGCATGCCCCGTATGAAGCTCTGCTTTCATTCGGGGTCACCATGATCCGCGAAACTAGAATTATAGAGTTTGCGAGATAGAAAGTTTTCCACACTATCTATATTTGACAAGTTAATGATATTAAACTATCATTAATAGTATGAATAATTATATCGATAGAAAAATTGTTAATCAAATTAAGGAGTGGCTCTTTTATGGCAAAATTGTAATCCTTTATGGACCAAGACAAGTAGGCAAAACAACTCTTGCAAAGCATATACTCAAAGAAATTTCTGGTGATGAAAAAGGATTTATCTCATGTGATAGAGGAAATGTCGGTGAAGTATTTGCGAGTAAAGATCCTGAAAAGATTAAAGCATTTTTAGGTGAAGGAAGTATGTTTGTTCTAGATGAAGCACAGACTATACCAGATATTGGATTGATACTAAAAGTATTTTATGATGCCTATCCAAAAATAAAAATAATCGCCACAGGATCATCTTCTTTCGAACTTGCCAATCGTGTGACAGAACCTCTTACCGGTAGAGCAAAAGAAATAACTCTTTTGTCTTTTTCATGGAATGAGACAAAAAATATTCTTCAAACAAACCGTAACAAAAACTTGGCATTTGAAAAGTTTTTACGCTTTGGCGGATATCCAGATGTGCTTCTAGCAGAAAATGACAGCAAAGCAATAGGGATATTGGAAACTATAGCAAATAGTTATCTATATAAAGATATTTTTATGCACGAAAATATTAGAAAACCAGAACTTATAACAAAAATACTAAAACTTCTAGCTCGCCAAATGGGAAATGAGGTTTCATACAATGAAATTGCCAAGGAATTATTAACCAATAGAGCTACAATAGTACGCTATATTGAACTTCTAGAGAAAACTTTTGTTATTTTTAGATTACCAGGACTAGAGAGAAATAGACGCAATGAAGTAGGATCTAGGAAAACAAAAATATACTTTTATGATATTGGAATTCGTAATGCCATAATCCAGAGCTACGGTACACTTGAGAACAGACTTGATGTTGGGGCTTTATGGGAAAATTTCTGTATTCTAGAGCGAATGAAAGAAGTTTCTTTTTATGGTCAAAATAAATTAAATTATTTTTGGAGAACAGATGATGGTAATGAAATCGACCACATAGAGGAGTATGCGGATCATTTTACTTATTTTGAATATAAATGGGGAATTAATAAAAAAGAAAATAAAAACTCAATCAAAATCTTTAGCGAATCCTACAAAAACTCAACAGGTATGCTTGTAAACAAGGAAAATTTTGAAGAATTTTTAAAATTTAATTTATAAAAATAAAAAAATGGAGGAGTTTGCCCTAATATATGTATCTATTGCGTTAAAAAACCCTTGATATATAATGTATAGGCAAGGAATTAAGGTCGAAATATTAAAAATATTCACCTCGTCGAACAGACAAGGTTAACTTAAATAAAAATATATGAATAAACAAGCATTAGCTGAAATGGTACAAGGTAAGCTCGGTGGTACAAAAGTACAAGCTGAAGAAGTAGTAGATGGAATCTTTGAAGCGATCGTTTCTACAATGAAAAAAGGAGGCGAAGTATCAATCGCTGGTTTCGGAATCTTTTCTGTAAAAGCAAGAGCTGCACGAATGGCTCGCAATCCAAAGACTGGAGAGCAAGTCAAAGTAGCTGCCAAGAAAGTTCCAAAATTCCGACCTGCAAAAGGTTTGAAAGACGCAGTAGCATAATTTTTATCTCGAGATAAAAAATAAAAATCCATCCTAGGATGGATTTTTATTTTTTATAATAAATCTTTATTTCATCCACAGTTCAGTCCAACGACCATAAATATTATATTTAACTTCTCTTCTTTCCCAATTTATATCAATAGACATTGACCATTTATCTTTCGTTATTTATAAATTAGAAGTGCTATTATTATTCTTTCTCTAACTGAACCTACTTCCATTCCTAATTTACCAGCACGAGAACTGTCTGCCTCAGCAAGTTGAAACAAATCAGGCATTTTTTCTTTTACTTTTTGAATTATTTTTTTATCAGAAAATAACTGTTTTAAGCGATTTGACATATATATTATTATAAATATTTATCAAGAAACATTTCAACAGCTCCTGCAATATGCCATCCTAAAACTGGAGGTACCGCATTACCTATTTGCTTATAAGCACTAGATGTTGATGGATAAAAAATAAAATTATCTGGAAAAGTTTGAATTCGTGCCGCTTCTCTTGCAGACAAACGCCTTTTACCATCCCAATGAAATTCAATATTACCGTGATGCTCTGCTCTCATTGTTGGTCCAATTTTATCTTTACTAACAATACTATTACCTTGTGTCCCTTTGAACATTTTGGCTTTAGACCAATAATGGTTTTGAACTTTTCCTTCTGGCATATTTGCTAAATCTCCAATTGCTTGATTTAAATTAATCCATCTTTCTTTTGTATGAGTTATTTGTGGATATTCAAAAGCTGGGAGATTTCTTCTTTTATCAGTACCAACAATAACCACACGTTCTCTACTCTGAGGGACACCAAAATCAGCAGCATGATGTAGTTTATATACAACTGAATAATCAAGTGCTGAAAAATCTTTAATAATTGTTTTTATTGCTTCACCGTTGTCCATACTTAAAAGTCCTTTTACATTTTCAGCTACAAAAATAGCTGGGCGCAACCTGCGAACTGTTTCAACCATGCTTTGGTACAGAAGACCTCTTTTACTCCTAAATCCTCTACGCTTACCGGCTAGACTAAATTCTTGACACGGGAAACCACCCAAAACAACATCAGCTTTTAATGGTATAGGGGGGCTCAATAAATCTGGATAATTACCTTTTAGAATCTGAGTAATATCTCCACATACTATGGGATCATTAAAATTTCTAGCGAAAGTTATGCAAGCTTTTTCATCAAAATCATTTGCCCATTTTATTTCAAAAGACCGAGTATTATATTTTTTACCTAATGAAGAAAAATTACCCTTGAATCCAAGATCAAGACCGCCACAACCTGAAAACAAAGATACAACAGAATATTTATTATAATGAATCTTATTCATATGTTTATTATACCAAATTTTTACTAAAATTCTAATACTTCCTAATAACAGCTTTTAGTTTGGCTACCACATTTAGGCTATGTGTGGGGTAGATGGGTTTGTAGTTTTTGTTCGCTGGTTCGAGCCATGCTTTCTCCCCTTTCTTTCTCAAGTACTTCATAGTGAACTCTCCGTCTATTTCTGCTATGACTATGTCTCCATCTTTTGCAAAATTTGTTTTCTCTACTATGACAGTGTCACCTTTTTGGATGTGTGCATCTATCATAGAGTCCCCATCTACTTCTAGCATGTAGGTGAGCTCTTTTTTGCCAATGAGTAAGTCTTCTAGATTTATAGTGTCCACCAGTTCTTCTTCTACACTTGCGGGCAGTCCTGCAGTCACGAGCCCGAGCATGGGTATGTCTCCAAAGGCTTGCGTGGGTATAAGACGCCCGAGGTGATCCTTTGCAACCATTCCTGCATCCACCAATTTCTCTATCACTCTTGCTACTGCATTTTTAGATTTGAAGTTGAAAAGTTTCATCATCTCAGAGTACGTCGGCATGCGTTTATTTCTGGAATAGAAAGATTGTATTTTTGTTTGATATTCGTTTTGATTCATTGTTTATTAAATCCAAAAAATTCTGAAAAATATTTTAGAAAAATACTAAAATTGAAATTTGTAACTTGGACGAAAAAAGTTTGAGAAAAACCGATCAAAGAAACTTCTACGAGTATGATAGCGTATTTTCTTTAATATGAGTTTATGGTCCCTCGCCTCTCTCATATAGTCCTGCCCACGGACGATCTTTGTATCTATAATTTTATTTATCTTTTGTAATTCCCTCTCTAACATTTTTAAATATTGTGATTGTGACATGTGATTTATTAAATTATGTTTCTAAGCGACCTACATGTATAGTATATGTGAACGCTCGTTCACTGTCAACAAGCAAACTGTGGATAACTAAAATATGCCTTGTGCTGATTAACACCTATAAATAAACAACAAAAATATAGAAATTTTTGATTAACTCACGAACGAATGAGTATTTTAAAATGCTTCTATGAAACCCTGAAGTTCAAGTACAGAAGAAATTATTTTCAAAAGATTCTCATGTGGTTCCCGATTAAAATAAGATTTATTTGTTTCACAGTAATCTTTGTCATATCAAACAACACACCATCCATATCAAAAATTATTATTTTCTTTTTCATGTATTAAATTCAAGATATTATAGATATAAATTTTGCTTTTACTTCTTCAATCAAATCTGTCGGCGCGTAAGATATAAACTTGAATTCTCGTGCTACATAATCCACTGCTCTTGCTTGATCTATAAGAATGACACCATGGATATCCCCCGTTTCGATAGGAATCTCAAATGGATAGAACTTTCGTTTAGAAGTTATAGGACAAATCACAGCCAAGTTGCTCGATTGATTAAAAAGTGCCCTACTGACAACTATAGCTGGACGGACACCTCTTTGTTCATGACCAACACTTGGTGAAAAGTTAAAATAAATTATGTCCCCTTGATCGGGTATGTATTTTTTATTTACCATATTTCTTTGCCCATCGGTTTACCCCAATCATATTCTTTATGTCTATTTTTCTTGGTTATGCCTTTTACCAAATCTTCTAGTCTATATACTGGCTTACTTGAAGTAATAATAATTTTCTTTTTATTTTTATTTTTCATAAATATTTACGAATTAACCTTCGGCCTGTATTGTATCGCTTCTAATATATGATTTTGATTTACTTCCACTGACCCCTCGAGGTCTGCTATCGTGCGAGCTATTTTTATAACTCGGTGGTATGCACGGGCAGACAGGCCGAGGCTCTCTGCGCTCCTGTCTAAAAGTGTTCGTACATCATCCGCTAACTTTACCATGTTCCCCAGGTCTTTTACATTCATCTCACTATTTGTATTTATATCTCTACCAAATTTTTTAAATCTATTTTTTTGAATTTCTCTGGCACTTATAACCCTCTCTTTTATTTTTGCACTTTTTTCTCCATTGCCTTCATCGCCAAGTTTTTTATAATCCACATTTGCCACAGACACCCACAAGTCTATTCTATCTACTATCGGTCCTGAAAGTTTTCTCTTGTATCTATCTAGGTCACTTGGTTTGCAGATGCAAGCTTTTTGTTTACTGCCTGCGTTCCCACAAGGGCATGGGTTCATAGCGGCAACCAAAATAAAATTTGAAGGAAAAATAGCCGAGCCTTTTGCCCGAGCGATGGAGACTATATTGTCTTCGAGTGGCTGACGCAGAGACTCGATTACTTTTTTATCAAACTCTGGAAACTCATCCAAAAATAAAACTCCCTTGTGAGCGAGTGTGACTTCCCCTGGTTTTGGAAAAGTCCCCCCGCCAATGATAGAGACATATGACGAGGTATGATGCGGAGAGCGGAACGGCGGAAAGCAAACTAGCTCTCCTTTGTTTGCTCCCACCACAGAGTGTATCCCCGTGAGCTCCAGCACTTCTTCTACAGAAAGCTCTGGAAGTATTGCAGAAAATGCTCTCGCAAGCATAGTCTTGCCTGTGCCCGGTGGGCCGTACATGGCTATGTTGTGTCCACCAGCGGCGGCTATCTCCAGTCCCCTCTTTGCACCTTCTTGTCCACGAACATCAGAAAAATCCGCACCTTTTATAATTCTCTCATAATTTATTTCTGTTTTTGGCTGGACGGGAATCTTGTTTGATTTTTTATTTTTTGAAAAATCTTCTCCGCTTGCTAATTTTTTACTACTCATATTCCACTCCCCTATGTGCTCCACAACTTCTTCTAAATTCTTTGCCCCAAAAATTTTTATCCCTTCTACCAGTGCCCCTTCCACTGCATTTTCTACAGGCAAATACACTTCTTCAAAGCCCATTTTCTTTGCTTCTTGAACGAGGGGAAGTGCCCCTTTTATGGACCTCAAAGTCCCGTCGAGCCCAAGCTCTCCTAGAAATATTTTTTTATCACCATCAAATTTTACATCTCTACAAGCGAGCATATAAGACAGCGCAATAGCCAAATCAAAATAAGGCCCTTCTTTTTTTAAGTCCGCAGGTGAAAGAGAGATAACTATTTTTTGATTTTTTGCTTTTGGAGATTTGAAACCAGAGTTTTTTATAGCACTACTGACTCTGTCCTTTGACTCTGCCACACCCTTGTCTGGAAGGCCTACAATATTAAACGCATGCAGACCCTTGGACAAATCCACCTCTATCGTCACGATAGCTCCAGAAAGCAGATTTACTTGTGCTGAGTAAACTCTTGCAAAACTCATAATAGCTTCATTATAAAGAATCAAAAATTAAAAAGAAAGCAGATATTCCTTGATTCTTTTCTTGTCTTCGTTATATATTCTAACTGATGTTTCTGGTGCTCTGTAAAAAACGGCTTCGTATTTTATTACCTTCCCGTTTTCTGTCCCTAGCCAGGGAATATCCAAATGCGAATAATCACTCAATTCTTTTGCAGACATATCAGAGAGTCTGGAAAGCACTTCATCTATATGCTTTATCTCTCTTGCATTTAAAACAGAAATGTCAGACTCTCTCCTTGGCAAATATTTAGTTTGGTCATGCTGAAAATACTTACTTTTTACTGTTTCTAATTCACCTTTTGTTTCCATTATTTCAACTATCTTTTTAAATTCTACTGGGGTTGGTCCATAATGATTTTTAATATAAGTAGCTCCTATGAGTTGTTCCTCAAATTTTTCATAATAGTCAAAATCAATAAAATAGAGAAGTTTATATAAAACTGTCATCCCAACATTTGATTTACTCCCAACTTTTTCTAACACATAAAGTAATACTTCTTTAAATTTTTTAAGATTCTTCTGTGGCACATCAATACGAATTTCTTGTATCGGCTCTTTTTTTATTTCTTTTTGAAAAGATATTTCCATATCAGAAATTTTTTTACCAGAGATTAGAGATTCCAGAGAAAGATGAAAAACCCCAGCAATTTTTTCTGCTTGTGATAGAGTCAATTCTTTTGCTCCTTTTTCAATCTCCATATAACTTTGCCTAGAAACACCGATTTCTTTTGCAACATATGCCTGAGAGAGATTATTCCCCTTTCTCATTTCAAGTAAAAATTTATGTTTAATCATAAGTACATTATAATCCCACAAAAACATATGTCAAGATATCCGACATTATAGATGTCAGTAAATTTGACATTTTATAAAAGAAATTCTTAAGACTTTTCTAAATGTTTCTTACATGTACGCGCAGCAGGGTTTGCTTCGAGACGCGCCATCTCTATGTCTTTTTTACATATTTTACAAGTACCAAATGTGTCTTTGTTTATAGACTTCAGTGCGTTTAAAATACTTTTGAGTCGTGCTTCGAGTACAGGAAGCATGGAGCTTCGAGATTCAAAATCCTCAAATCTATCCGCCATATCGTTTTGGTCTGTATCTTTGTAGCCGAGCTCCTCTGGAGTAGCCTCCCACTCCCCTGTTTTTGGGTTCATTTTACCCATATCTTTCATCTGCTCTACCAATATATCCCTCTCTTTTTCTAATTTTTCTTTAATTTTTTTCTTGTCTAACATACGAGAATAATAACATTTCTAATTTTAAAGGCAAATGCGACTATTTCCTCACCTTACTACTTGCGATACGAAGGATTATTTCTTCTGTTGCTTTTTCGGTGTTGGTTATGAGCACATTATTTTCATCTATAAATACATACATAAAGACTATGGTGCCATCTTTGTCATACAAAATACGCGCATTTTTATTTTGGATTATGCCGTCTTGCCAGTCTTTTGTCAGGAGATAATTTGTTTCAGGGGTTATATCTATACCAAAGAATCCATGCAGATCTGTAAACATCTTGTCCTCCCAAGCGCGGAAAACAGGAAACACATCAGAAAAAGAACGGGTTTTGATGAGGAAAAATGGATCTTTTGTATTTACTACTATATTTGTGTTTGATTTCTTGAGGTCTTCTATCTCTTTTATTTCTTTTTTAACATCTTCTATTTCTTGCTCGAGCTTCTTTTGTTCTTCTGTCGGTGCAGTCAGAATAGTCTTGCCTTTTGTTTTTGCTTCTACATAGTATTGTATCCCCTGTGCTTGATCTATGATTTGTGTTACTTCTTCGGAGGTCATAAGTTCAATTTCTTCTTTTGAATATGTATCATTTATAGATACACCTTTTGCACTGGCTTCTATCACTATCTGTGCTATCTCCTCTTCTGTATACTTCTCTGTGAGTACTTCATTTAGTATTTCAAGCCCGACTTTTTTCCGAGCTTCGGCTATCGCATTGTTTTTTTTCGTTGGACGCTCTACAGAGTATGTGCCCACAACTTTGACTTTTGAAGTAGCAAAGTCTATGGTGTCCAAGAATTCACTAATCGTAGTCTTTGCCTTACTCCTGGCATCTACATCTACAAATTCCGCTGTGCCAGTCTTGAAAAATGAACTGTTGTTTAGCACTAGGGGTTCACCTTCGAGCAATATCGTCTTCCGAGCCAGATTCATCTCTTCCAAATTACTTTCTAAGCTAGCTAAACTGTCAGAGACAACTTTGTACCGCAAATCTAAATTCTTGAAAGAATTATCATTTACAACACCCAATAAAAAATTTTCATTTATATATGCTGGATTGTATTCTGGTAAATTACTTTTGAGCAAAGTCATAAAACTTTTAAAACCAATAATTTTATTATTTTCTGTGGCATATATTCCTTCTACCCCGCCTATTTTTACATTAGTATTTTGAGTTTCTCCCCAGATACCTTCTAGTATTTTCCCTTTTGGTAATTTAGTTATTTCTACGATTTGTGTCTTGTCCAAGAAAATAATGGGGGTAAACTGTGGTGCCACTTCTACTGTGCTGTCGTTGCTAGTAGTGATATATAAAAATACTCCACCGAAAGACAAGATGAGTAAAAATATTCCAATAAATATAAATATTCTGTTTTTTTTAGATAGAGGAGAAGTATTTTTATGTTCAGCTTCTCTTTGTTCTTCTTCGTGAATTATTTTTTGAATTAAGCCGTCTTTGTTCGACTCCAAAATCTTTACTATATCTTTGGAGTATGTTTCTGTTACACTATTTTTTATTGGTTTTATTTGCATTGAAAAAGTCTTGATCGGCTTCTTTGATAGACAAACTTATTTTCCCTTTCATCTGATCTATCTGAAGGATTTTTACTGGCACGATTAAGCCTGTCTTTATTATATCAGTTACTCGCTCTACACGAAATGGGGCAAGCTCGGAAATATGCACCATACCGTCTGTAAAATCATTCAGCCGGACAAATGCACCGAAGTCAGCTACTTTTACCACTTCACCTTTGAGTATCTCACCCACTTTGAATTCGTGTGTCATTTCTTCTACTATCTTTTGTGCCATGCTTGCAGATTCGCCTGTACCAGTAAAATATACAGTGCCATCGTCTTCTATGCTGAGTATTGCTCCTGTTTTTTCTTGTATATCTTTGATAGTTTTTCCGCCACTACCTATGACCATGCCTATTTTATCTGGATTAATCTTTATTGAAATTATTTTTGGAGCATTTGGAGAAATTTCTTTTCTTGGTTCTGCAATTTCTTTTTCTATTGCATCTAATATAGTCGCACGGGCAGATTTTGCCTGTATCATAGCCTCTGTAAGTATTTTTATCGGTACGCCGTCTACTTTTACATCGAGCTGTATTGCAGTCACACCATTTCTCGTGCCAGCCACTTTGAAATCCATGTCTCCATGATGATCTTCTGGGCCCTGAATGTCTGTTAAGATTTTGTATGCTGGGAGTTCCCCCTCTCCTTGAGAACCTCCTCTCCCTTCGGGAGAGGACTGAGGTGAGGGTGGTATTGGTTGGGGTGAGGTCTTTTCTAGCATCAACCCCATAGCAATACCAGCAACTGGTGCGAGTATCGGCACTCCGCCGTCCATGAGTGCGAGTGATGAAGCACAAATACTAGCCTGTGAAGTAGAACCATTTGAAGCCATAGATTCAGATACGAGTCTGATGGTATAAGGGAATTTTTCTTTGTCTGGCAAAACCATGAGCAATGCTTTTTCTGCTAATGCCCCATGACCCACCTCTCTACGATTTGTAAAACCAGATCGTCCAGGCTCCCCAGCGGAGAACGGTGGAAAGTTGTAATGATGCATAAATCTGCGTGAAGCTGTGACATCCATGCCGTTTACTTCTTGCTTATCCCCCGGCCCGCCGAGCGTGAGCACCGAGAGGACATGCGTACCTCCGCGATAAAAAATTCCAGAGCCATGCAGTACACTTGAAAGACCTCCTGCTTGTGCAAATAAATCTCGCACTTGATCCATGGTCCGACCATCGGCTCTTTTGTTTTCTTTAATTGCTTTCTCGTGCAACATGTCATTTTCTGTGTCATCAAAGAGGTCATCTTCCAGTTGAAAATCTTTTTTCTCTGCATCTTTTGTTTTCCAAAAATCTTTTACAAGATTATTCCAGACAGTATGCAATTCATCTATGTGCTTTTTGCCTGCACCAGCAAATATAGCTCCCTCCATTTTAGGCAAAATGTTTTCATTAAAAAGTTTTACAGATTCTTCTGAGATTTTTTCATGCTCTATCACTCTTTTTTCTTTGCCGATTTCTTTGACGATATTTTTTTGAAATTCTTCGAGCTTGGTTATCTCGAGGCTTGCTGTATTGAGTGCTTCTACCAAGTCTTCTTCCTTCACTTGCCGAGCTGCTGCTTCTATCATATTAATTGTGTGCCCCTGTCCGCACACAGTCAGGTCAAATTGATACGGATATTCCTCTGCTCGCAAAGTAGTAGAAGCATTAATTATTAACTTTTCATTATCGCTTGCCCCGTAGGAAGTACTCTTTCCTTCGGGGTATTTACCTATTCGCACACAACCTATAGGCCCCTTCCAAGGTATATTTGACACTGACAGAGCTAGAGATGCGGCGTTGACTGCAAGCATTGCTGGGTCGTTGTCGTCACATGCTATCACAGTCACTATCACCTGCACTGCATGGCGGAGATTTTGATCAAAAAGCGGACGCAGTGTGCGGTCTATGACACGAGATGCGAGTATTGCCTCGGTCGAAGGCTTGCCTTCACGGCGGACATACTGAGAGCCGAGGATTTTACCAGATGCATAAAACTTTTCTGTATAATCTATAGTCAAATTAAAATATCCAAGCCCTTGCTGTTTGTCATGACTCATACACGCAGTTGCCAACACAATAGTCTCACCGTATTTGAGCATCACAGATCCATGAGCCTGATCTGCTAAATCACTAAAAATAGCGGTCAATGTTTTACCACCAATTTCTACACTATATTCTTTCTTTTGCATAATATTTTCTTTTAACTTAATAAATTTAAGTTTATATTAGCATTTTTTGGGTAAATTGCAAAAAGTTTTATCTCACCCCGATCAAATATTTTTTTGGATTTGTAGATAGATCAACAAAATCATCTACTGCATTCAAAAGATTTGAAGAAGTGGATTGTTGAAACGAAACCAATTCTACTTGCACACCCATAGTCTGGAGGTATTCTACCAGAGGTATAAAATCTCCATCGCCAGATATTATGACGACAGAGTCTAGTCGTGGAGCCATCTTTATAGCATCTACAGTGAGCCCCACATCCCAATCGCCTTTTTTTGTGCCCGTGTGAAATATTTGTAAATCTTTTGTCTTTGTTTCTATACCAAGCTTGGTAAGTGCTTCAAAGAAATTCTTTTCGTCCCCTGCCTCTGTGGTGATCACATACGCCACTGCCCGAACAAGCTTTCGCCCTGCCACCGCATCACGAAGCACTGCACCAAAATTAACCCTTGCTTTATATAAATTGCGAGCAGAATGATATAAATTTTGTGTATCTATAAAAACTCCAACTCTTTGTTCCTTATGTTTTATTACTGTCATATATTTATTATATCATAATTCCCCTCTTGAGGGGTGCCTGAAAGGCGGGGTGGATAAATACTTCCACCTCCCCCTGCGGGTACCCCTCAAGAGGGGAATTTAAAAACCCCTTGAGGGGTTTTTATTTGAGATCCATTTTCTTCAGTATCGCCGTATATCGAGGCTTGCTCTTGCGTTCTAGATATTTGAGGTGGGTACGCCTATCTGCCACCATCTTGATTAGCCCTCTTCGTGAATGATTATCTTTTTTATGTTTCTTTAAATGTTTAGCTAATTCATCAATTTGTACAGACAAAACAGCAATCTGAACCTCTGAAGAGCCCGTGTCTTTGTCGTGAACTTGGTGTTTCTTTATAACTGTCTGCTTTTTCTTTGTTGCTAACATATCCAGCATACTAGCACAAACCAGCATAAATTGCAAATAATATTGTGCGACATGGTATAATACACATGTATGGCCTCCCTAAAACAACTCAAAACCCAATTTTTGGAATATATAGAGATAGAGAGAGGTAGATCTCTGAAAACAGTCGAAAATTATGACAGATACCTCACTCGCTTTTTGGATTTTATCAAGAAAGACAAACCTGAAGACATCACAGACGGAGTTGTGCGTGAATTCCGCCTATGGCTCAACCGCCAAGCAACAAGTCAGGACAAAAACAACACAGATACACTCTCCAAAAAAACTCAAAATTATTACCTCATCGCTATCCGTGCATTTTTGAAATATTTAGCAAGACAAGAAATAAAAACTCTGCCTGCTGAGCGCATAGAACTGGCAAAAGTAAATGAACGCTCGCTCGACCTGATCACCCAAGCCGAACTAAAGAGACTGCTAGATGTGAAAACAGGCACAGACTTAAAAGGTATCAGAAATAAGGCAATACTAGAACTTTTGTTCTCCACTGGACTGCGTGTGTCAGAGCTTTGTTCGCTCAAAAGAGATATAGATTTAGCTTCTGATGAGCTTTCTATTCGTGGAAAAGGTGGCAAAGTGCGTGTAGTATTTATCTCCGAAGATGCAAAAAAATATGTAAAAGATTATTTAAAAATGCGCAAAGATATGAAAGACGCACTGTTTGTCCATGCAGACAATGAAGTAACAGGCAAAGAAAGTGACGGACTGACCCGACGCACAATAGAACGAATAGTAAAACAACAAGCCATAAAAGCCGGTATCTCAAAGCGGGTCACTCCCCACACTATGCGCCACCTATTTGCCACAGACCTCCTCGGCAACGGTGCAGACATCCGTTCTGTCCAGGCTCTACTTGGTCATTCAAGTATTATTACCACCCAAATATATACCCATGTCACAGACAAACATTTACACGATATACACAAAAAGTTTCATAATAAGAAATAAGGAATTATTTCAATAGATTCTTTCTTAAAAAATTTATCTTCTTTTATGTCTTTTACAATAATATTTAATTTGGCTTTTTTGTATCTGCGTCTAAAAGAATATAGAGCATTTGTACTTACGATACTTACTGAATATTTTACTTCATAAGCATTCAGCTTATCCTGATAGTCAATAACAAAATCCACTTCTTGATGATCTTTTGTCCTCCAATAATTTATATCAGCTCCTGTATGCATATGTTTTTCCTCCAAGATTCTCCATGCAATATTTTGGAATAAAAACCCTTCCTTTTCTTTCGCAAGATTTCCAAAAGTCCCTAAACTATAATGAAGAAACCCAATATCTATAAAATACAACATAGGCATTTTTGTGATTTCTCCTATCCTTTTTTTGCTATATGGTAATATTCTTTTAACTACATGTGTTTCTTCTAAATATCTTATATAATTTTTTATTGTTTGTGGTGCAATTCCAACTGCATCTGACAAATTACTATATTCGATCATAGAACCATTATATGTACCCAAAACTTTTATCAATTTCTGCAAGTCATCAAGCTTCTCATATTTTATAAGTGCCAACGCATCTTTATGTAAAAAACTTTCCACTATTTCATTTATAATCAAATACTTTTCTTCCTTGTTTTCTGTTATTACTACTTTTGGATATCCGCCATATGTCATGTATTCTTCGAGAAGCACTGTTTCTTTATTTGGTTCAAAATCATGTATTTCTTTTAAAGAGTTATATCTATATTCAGTTTTATATAAAAAGAATTCTTCTAGGGACACAGGATAAACAATAAATATTCTTTTTCTTCCTGCTAATGATTCATGAGTTTTTTCTTTTAGCTCAATACTGCCAGATCCAGATATAATAAATTTATATGGTAAATCCATATCATACATTCCTTTCAGAAATATCCCGGCATCTTTTTTCTTTTGAAACTCATCTATAAATACATATCCATAATCACTTCGTATTGTTGCTTTTAAATAATTTATGAGCTTTTCTTGCGAATCCAACAAAGAAAAATCTCTTTCAATGTCTAAATTCAGATACACAGTTTCTTTTTTTTCTAAAATAAGATTTCTTTGCACTTCCTTCATAATAGTCGTCTTACCAGACTGGCGAGGTCCGATAATCATCGTTATCTCCTTTTCTGCTATATGTTTGTAAATCTGGTCGTATATTTTACGCTTTATTTTCATAGTTATAAGTCTAACATTTACTTTTTTACAAGTCAACTTATGTTTTAGTATGACTTTTAAAGAACCCTAAAAAATAGAAAACACCAAGAGAGCGATATAGTGCTTCTATTGGTGTTTGGGGTTAAAAATTATTTTTTTTGCAGCTGGGCAATTGCCCAGATGACGGGGGTCCAACTGAGCTCTCCGTCAGCCGATGGAGATTGGTAATTTGAGGTTGAAAGATAGCAATTTTCCGAAATAAAAAATGTGCACGGAGAATTACCATTGTCTCCTTTCATTACCCCACCGGCTGTAAAAAAAATACCGATGGTTTTGGGGTTTTCTGTGATCCACCCTTTGCCTATACTGGCAAAGCAGGAATCGCCTAACGGCGACTCCACCCATCCTAAGTACTTTTCCTTTCGTTCATATCCTCCGGCGAGGAGGCTGTCCAGCTTGCGATAAAGCGGGCAGGACTCCCTCGGGAAAACGCGCACCGAGATGGTGTAGATGTAGTGGTCCTCGTCAGGTTGGACGGCCCGAGGGCCGGAGCAGGAAGAAAA
>Ga0075928_107_pt1 | contig 23126 bp, 22 predicted proteins | sample RifGroA2_FD_67908 | JGI IMG/M metagenome (GOLD analysis project Ga0075928, IMG submission 67908) | Parcubacteria (Nomurabacteria) bacterium GW2011_GWA2_40_9 | reverse complement strand
AATAAAAAAATGGAAGGTTGCGCTGAATGGTAAGGCAGCGGTTTGCTAAACCGTGAGGGCATTAAAACCCTCTGTGGGTTCGACTCCCACACCTTCCGCACGAAAATCAAAGTTCCACTATCCCACAGGAATTTCCACGAAGAATGTAGCACCTCGATCAGCCCCTTTTGATTCCGCCCAGATAGTTCCATGATGGCCTTCTTCAATTATTTTTTTAGAAATATACAGACCAAGTCCAGTACCGTTGATGTCTTTCTTCCAGCCTTCTTTGCCTTTTTCAAGCTTGCCAAAGAGATGCGTCATAGTTTCTTTGGTAATGCCGACACCTGAATCTGTAACTGATAATCTGATTTTCTCAACTCCAAACTTCTCTACCTTGATTTTAATAAATCCTTTTTCAGTCATATTGAGTGCATTGTCTACAATATTTACTACAACTTCCCGAAGCCATTCTTTATCTCCGTTGATGGTGTAAGGTGTATGACCGTCATTTTCATAAGATACTTCAAGTCCGCGTTCTTTGGCACTGACTTTCCAGTCCACAATAGTCTTTTCTACTAAATCACCCAGATCAAAACTTTCTGTTTTGTATTCCACTCTCCCGTTTTCAAAGTCTAGTGCCTTGACCCACATTTTGAAAGTGATGGTAAGGTGTCTAGCGGATTCAAAGATTTGGGCTACGGTTTTTTTGGCTTCGGGTGTGAGAGCACCATAAGAACCGTCCATAAGCATAGAAGTTCCCATGACAATATTCTGCAAAGGATTCTGCAAATGATGTGATGCGTTAGAGAGGATGGCGGACTTGGTGGCATCAATAGTCTTTAGCTCTTCATTGGCTTTCAAAAGCTCCACATTGGCAGATACCAGTCCTTGATTGACTTCATCGAGTTTGCGATATACATATGCCTTGTCTAGTGCCACCGCTACGATGTCAGAGAAAGAGTGAAGGGCCTCTCGTTCGAGCTCGGGTAAGTCTTTGTATTCTAAGTGAAAGCCGAAAAGTAATACCCCGATAAACTTGTCTTCAGTCAGAAGCGGAAAAAGTAAGATGCTTTTTATGTTTGCTGAGGTTGAAATGACTTTCAAATCATCTTCGCTGACCAATCCTCCCCAGATATCAGATAGATTTGATGTAACAAAGCTTTTACCATCGAAAACATCTTTAAGAGTAGCACGTTTCGATGCCTCAGTAATTTTAATATCTCGCAACATGAAACCGAGTTTCCGCAAAGCAGAGATGGTACGCTCGGACTTGGTGAAGACCAATGGTTCCAAGACATCTTCTTTCTGTTTAAAAACAAAAATACTCGATATTTCGAGTTGAAGCTTGTCGCAGAGAATAGCAGTAAATCTCTCCGCCAAACCTCCTGGACTAGAATTTAGCAAACTAACTGCATACAGCTCCCGAGTAAGGGCAAAGATCCGATTAGCAAAATCTAACTCTACATTTTTCTTGTAGAGTTCCTGCTCCAGTCCGACTTTTGAATCTTGTTTTAAGGGTTCTGGCATGAGTTAATATTTATTTCAAACTCTCAGGTGTTTCTTCTTTTGAAAGTTCTGCTAATAAGTTCCGGGCTGCATTTTTAGATACTTCTATTGCCAAATCTCCAAACAGTTGCTTGTACCTAAATACCAAGCCATCAATAAGTTTTTTTAGATTACTGCTGGATCTATCTTTGATTAATATTTCTTCTTTCTGCTGATCTACAGCATCTTTACCTAAGACATCTTTTGCTTCTTCCCAAGCTATCTGTCCTGCTACTTTTTCTTGTCTTTTGATGATAGAGAGGATTATTTGAGTTAAGATTTCTGGTGTGTTTAACGCTAAATTTTCTTCACTGATGTCTTTTGTAGATTCACTAAATTTTGTCCTATAAAAAGCATCGCCAACTTTAATCAGTCCTAATGATAATACTGTGTATGATAACAAATATATGTAATCTCCGTAATCTCCATTTACCCAAGTACCATTTAAAGCTTGATAAAGAAAGTTATAGTCAGCAACATATTGGACTATGAGTGCAACTAATATAAAAGATATACTGCTTCTTAAAACTCCCCCTAAGAATTTACTAGAAAGTATAAAAACAGAAATAGCTAATGCTAAATAAATTGCCTGTCCTAATGGATAACCAAAATCCAAAAACACCTGAAGCGGAGACACTCCGTCAAATTCATATGCTCTTAAAAAAAAGTAGTAAGATATAAATAAAATTATTGCCGGAATTATTACAATCAAAATTCTATTGAAAGTATTTTTTAAAGAAACCTTAGCACCAAATACATTACCTAGAACTAGAGCACCGTAAATATAAAATAAAATACTACCAAAAAAACCTATGTCAGAGATAGATGGATATGGTATATCAATTTCTAAAAATAAATTATAAAAACTAAAAACACTTTGTCCAAAAGACTGCAACAAAAGACCAGTAGAGAAAAGTAAAATAGACCTTCCTAATGCACTTTTGAAACCTCCCCACTGTTTAGCTATAACAAGACCGAAAATAGCACCCAAAATAGCAATTATTTGATATGAAGCCGCCCAAACTAAATCTGCATGAGGAAAGGTATGTTTGTATACAAAAAATAAAATTAGCCACCACGCAGACAACAAAACAAACAGGGAAATTATGACCTTTTCAAAAAATGCTCTGCTTGTTATCCATGTATTCATATTTTAAAAAATTATTTAATGATAAATTTATTCAAAAAGTTGTTTGGTCTAAAAGATCTCTTAGATCTTTGGAGAGGCAAAAGTCCAAGGTCCTGCTCATAATTAATACAAGAAACATTCTTTTCTAAAAGCATTTCGGCATTTGCTTTCATTAAATACGAATGGGCTCCATTGATACTAAGATCAGTTTTATCAAAATGAAGCATAGAATTTTTGTTTGGTAAAAGTTCATTAACTATATACCCCACAAGTCTATCATCTAGAAACAAACCTAAAATGAACATTTTGTCACTATTAATATTATAGGAAAAAAATCTGTCAATAGCAATCTGTTCATTCCCAAAGTCTTTTACTTCAACAGACCTTTTTTTATTTTCAAACCACATGTTAGTAAGCTCAACAAGCTCTTGTTTAGATTTAAAAATATCCAAGACTTCAACTCTGAAATTATCATAATTTCTAGAAAATCTATGTGCTTCGCCACGACGTGTATTAAACTTGTTACCTTTCATTTCTTTCAAACTTAGTGTTTCGTATATATAATCAGAATTATCTTTATCTTCTATGACTTTAAATTTATCTAGGTTGATTTCTCTAACTGCTATTTCTGGTACAAGTTTTAATTCCAATGGCAACCCCTCCCTTTTAGACAGCTCAAGCAATGCCTCTGCTGTTTCATTCACCATATTGTCGCCTAAAAAAGAAAAAAACGGTTGCCCGTTTATGTAGTCTGTGAACCGTACAACAAGGTTGCCATTAAGTTGTGAAATCTGCATAGCTTTCCTAGTATCCCAAGACCACATAGAGGTAAAGTTAAAGTCCTTACTCTTTCTTTAGCAGATAGAATAATGCGAGTGGGGCACCCCAGTTTGCAAAGCGTTCAACGAAGTCCCAAATTGATTGTCCAACTATTGGGCGTAAAATTGCGGTGAAAAATCCCCAAAATGCCATCCATAAGAGAACCGGTCTTACTGGATGGATCAGTACTATAAGTGCCAAAATTATATCGACAACCCCTACAATAAGAATAATATTCAAGGCAACTGGTTGATTAAAACCAGATAATTGTTGCACCCATCCAACCCAATCTGCCTTACCTCCAAGTGCTAGTGCACCATGTCCTATAAATTCTCCAGCAACAGCTACCCTCAACACCCACTCCATTATTTTCTCTTTTTTCATATTTATTTTTTATTTAAAATTAATCTTAATAATAGCCTTTTAAAATAACCTAAAAATTAAAAGAGTCTCGACAAACTATTTTAATTGTAGTAGATAGTTATCCACTTTGCACAAAACTAAAGATGGGTAGTATACTGATTTTAGTAGTTGCCTTTCATCTGAAAATTTTAGTCTAGTCTAGGCAACTATTTATAATTATACACTCTGCTTGAGGTGTTGCCAAGCGGTTAATAAGTTTTGTTATGGAATATAAAAAAAATTGGTTTAAATATGTTGTCGGATTTGTGATGTGTCTCTTGATTCGTCTTATACCGTTTCGCCCACCAAACATAGAGCCAATTTTAGCAACCCAAATGCCTTTTTCTCGTGCGTACGGCAAATTGGCAGGTTTTTCATTCGCATTTTTGAGCATGGCGCTATATGACATCATCACAGGAAAGGTGGGGATGTGGACATTTATCACAGCAGGGGTATATGGACTCCTTGCTTTATGGGCAGTAGATTATTTTAAAAATAAAGCCAATAACTCGTGGAGCTATGCAAAATTTGCCGTCATGGGAACACTCGCATATGACATAGTTACAGGTTTGTCTATCGGTCCATTGTTTTTTAATCAGTCTTTTGTAGAAGCTTTGATTGGACAGATACCTTTTACAGCCTTGCATCTAATTGGGAATGTTAGCTTTGCTATTGTACTTTCTCCATTTATTTATAAATTTGTTTTAGAAAATGAAAAGTTAGAGACGCAATCATTATTAATGTTATTTAATTTGAAAAAAATATGAGAAATAAAGTAAATAATAAAAAGTACTCTGCCCTTACCCAAATAGAAAAACGAGATGGAACTATTGTCCCTTTTGATAAGAATCGTGTAGTTCGGGCTATTTTTCGGGCGATGCAATCAGTCAAGGAAGGTGATGAAGGTTATGCAGAAAAAGTGATGTATCTGGTATTAGACGCACTTATCGCTCTTAAAAAAGAAAACAAAATAAAATTATTTATTCCACATGTTGAGAGAATTCAGGATATTGTAGAAAATGAACTGATAGCAGCTGGATTTTTGCAAACAGCAAAAGCTTATATTTTATATCGTAAAGAGCGTTCGCTGGTTCGAGAAAAAGTGGGCTTTGTGCCAGAAAAAATAAAAGAACTAGTAGAAGAAGGTAAAAAATATTTTAGAAATCCACTGGCTGAATTTGTATATTATCGTACTTATTCTAAATGGATAGAAGAGGAGGGACGCAGAGAGACTTGGATAGAGACTATAGATCGCTATGTGGATTTTATGCGTGATAATATAAACGGCAAGCTCACAGAAGGAGAATATAAAGAAATTCGTGAAGCAGTCTTGAAACAAGAAGCCATGCCGTCTATGCGACTGCTTCAGTTTGCCGGCAGGGCAGCTCGACGGACAAATACATGTGCTTATAACTGTTCTTTTATTGCCCCAAAAAGTTTCCAAGATTTTGCCGAGATTATGTATATATCTATGTGTGGCACAGGAGTGGGTTGGTCTGTGGAAAGTGAAAATATTCAGGCCCTGCCACAGATTAAAAAGCAAACTGGTAAAAAACTTCCTACTTATGTAATTCCAGATAGTAAAGAAGGTTGGGCTGATGCATTTTCTTTTGGTTTAAAAACTTGGTTTGAAGGACTAGATGTTGATTTTGATTTTTCTTTGATTCGTCCCGCTGGTGCACGCTTAAAAACAATGGGTGGAAAGGCATCCGGTCCAGCCCCGCTCCAATCACTACTTTCATTTACTCGTGAACGCATTCTTCGCAGGCAAGGCAGACACCTGTCAAATCTGGATGCACATGACATCATCTGTAAAATAGGTGAGTGTGTAGTGGCTGGAGGGGTCAGGCGTAGTGCCATGATTTCACTTTCTGATTTAGACGATGAAATGATTCGTGATTCCAAGGCAGGGCAGTTTTATGTATCAGAAGGTCAGCGAATGCTTGCAAACAATTCTGCTGTTTATCTATCAAAGCCGACAAATACAGAATTTCTAGATGAATGGAAGGTGGCATTTATCCATCTTGGGGCACAAATCCCTGTGGAGAGATTATTTTGCAATCAAAACAATTTTGTAATTTATCTGAAGTTGTAGCACGAGCAGATGATACAGAAGAAACTTTATCTAAAAAAGTTCGCATAGCCACCATACTCGGCACTTATCAATCTTCACTTACTTATTTTCCATATCTTTCAAAAGAATGGAAGAAGAATTGTGAGCAAGAGAGACTACTGGGTGTATCTATTACTGGGCAGTGGGATTGCGAGTTGGTTCGTGACCCAAATATCTTGGAAAAATTAAAATCAATTGCCATAGAGACAAATAAAAAATATGCAAAGCGTCTAGGTGTCAGTGCTTCTACTTGTATCACTTGTGTAAAGCCTTCGGGGACTGTATCTCAGACAGTGGACTGTGCCTCTGGAATGCACCCTCGTCATGCACCGTATTATATTCGTCGTATCCGTATCTCTGCTACTGATGCACTTTTCAAGATGCTCAAAGACCAAGGTGTGCCATACTATCCAGAAGTTGGGCAGACACTAGAAGATGCTTCTACTTTTGTCCTAGAATTTCCCGTGAAGGCACCAGAAGGAGCGATATGTAAAGATGATGTCGATGCAATAACACAACTAGAACATTGGAAAATAGTCAAAAAACATTTTACAGAGCACAACCCTTCGGTAACAGTTTCTGTGGGGGAAGATGAGTGGCTAAAAGTAGCAAATTGGGTTTATGAAAATTGGGATTTAGTCGGGGGACTTTCTTTTCTCCCTAGGTCGAATCATGTTTATCAGCTAGCCCCATACGAGGCAATTACAAAAGAAAAATATGAAGAAATGAAAAATCGACTTGGCGATTTGGATTTTTCTAAAATAGTTACTTATGAGAAAGACGATGAGACTGAAGTAAAACGAGAACTTGCCTGTGTGGGTGGGTTGTGTGAGGTCTAAAATATTATAAATTATAAAATAATATGCTATACACTAGAAAAGGAGATAATGGTACAACTAAAACATTTGGTTGTGACCAGCGAATTTCAAAAAGTAGTGCTATCGCTGAAGCACTGGGTTCTCTGGATGAGATAAATTCTTTTTTGGGTTTAGTTAAAATAAAGTCTATTGGGGTTATTTTTCATTTAGAAATAGGGGAAATTATTCTCGCTGATATAATCAATCGTATTCAGCAGGATTTATTTATTGTGCAAGCCGAACTAGCTGGTGCAGACAAAAAGATAGATGAACAAAAAGTAGAATGGCTGGAAGGAATAATTGACGGAATAGAAAAAAAACTTCCTCCAATTAAAACTTTTTTTGTTTCTGGGGGCACAGAGCTCGCTACTCTTTGTGATATTTCTCGCACTATCGCACGCAGAGCAGAGAGACGGGTGGTTGGAGTATCAGAAGAAATAGAATTAAATAAAGACGAGACAAAAAAATCAATCAATAAAAATACTCTGGCATATTTGAACAGACTCTCTTCTATCCTCTATGCTTTTGCTCGTATGGTAAATTTAAATGATGGAATCACAGAAGAAACACCTAAATATGATTAATTTAATTTAAATATTTACTATCCTCACGGCCGTGAAGATAGTAAATAAATGGATCTGAATACAGTACTTGTGTAATTTTCTGTTTAATATATAATAGAAATGTTTTTAATAATTTAATAGTTTTGTGATTGGGGAAGTGAGGTGTAAATCCTCCACAGTGCCGCTACGGTAATCCCGAGTAAAATCGAGGGAAAGTCCGAATACCAATCATAAAGTAAGTCCCGAGCAGGAATTATTCATGATTATTTTGTGTCTATGATAAATCCTCTCGCTGAGGGTTTTTTATTTTATATGAACAGAAAATATATTCAAATATTTATACTTATTTTTACTACTATTATTTCATTTGGATTTTTGATTTTTTATATCAATGCCTTGAATTACAAAACTCTTACTCAATACGACTTTTTGCTGGGAACACCGTATTTTTCTGCTGAAAAATCGGTTCATTCTCGGCTACCCGCCTGCGAAGGTCCCTGTAAAAAGTGTATTTTCGACGAGTTTTGTAATTTAAAGTCTTTTGTCACATTGATTGCTGGAGATGTGAATACAAAATTACAAATCATTACTGGGCAGACTTTATATGAAGTACTCCAAATGGAAGAAAATAAAGATATTATATTTTACGGTAAAAATTATTCAGGGCTTGGTTTTTTTGTTACCGATATTGGAACACTTCACAGTGGAGATGGTAAATATCTGTTTTATTACATTAATAGTAAAGAAGCATCCGTCGGTGTTTCTTCATATCTACTTAAAGATGGCGACATCATAGAGTGGGAATTAAAATAAAAAATTAAGTATGAAAAATATAAAAATAAAATTTGCATTATTGTTTTTAACAATCATTTTATTTGGGATACATACTACAGCATATGCGACACTTGACATAACAGCTGATGTAGATGTGCCATCAAGCTGTAATGCAACTGATACTGATGGAGTAATACATAATTATCCACAAGGTAATTCATACCTTGCCATTTGTGTACTTGAGACAGCTATAGAGAATGACTCTATTTCCAATGTGCAACTTTCAAACCAATTTCCTAGTCTTGGTTTGTTTGTTACTGCAATTAACGGTATTGTCGCTGACCCAAACAGTCAATATTGGGCAATCTATCAAAACGGAGATTTTGCAAACTCTGGTGTCACTTCATTATCAGTTATTGCGGGAGATATTATAATGTTTCAGCTCCATGATTTCTCTGACAATAATTTGGGTGACCAGATTATTCTCAATATTCATTCTTTAGTAAGTGATGAAATAGAGAATAATAGTGGAAGTGGAGGAAGTATTTCATTACCAATATTTAATGTTTCTAATGCTATTACATATCTTGCCAGTATTCAAGACTCCGACGGTTCTTTTGATGGAAGTTCTCTATATACTGATTGGGCAAGTATTGCCTTGGCATCAGGAAATATTTCAGATACTGTGAAAACAAATATTTTAAATTATATGTCTATATACAATACTGTGAGTTCTATTTTGACAGATAATGAAAGACATAGTATGGCATTGCTTGCTCTAGGGGAAAACCCATATTCATTTAATGGTGTAGATTACATTACTCCAATTGTAAATAGTTTTGACGGTGTGCAATTTGGTGATATAAATCTTATCAATGACGATATTTTTGCACTTATCCCATTATCTAAAGCTGGCTATACTATAGATGATAATATTATTACTAAAGACATTTATTTTATAATTTCAAAACAGAAACCAGATGGCTCATTTGAAGAAAGTGTGGATATGACAGCAGCAACAATTCAAGCACTCAAACCTTTTGGAAAAATTAATGGTGTTTTTGAAACAATTGTAAAAGCCAGTAATTATTTCACAAGTGAACAAAAAAATAATGGTAGTTGGAATAATTCTGTTTTTTCTACAAGTTGGGCAATGCAAGCCATGAATATTCTTGGTGGATATTGGACAAAAAGTAGTTCGACACCAGCTGATTATTTGGCCACACAGCAAGTGTCCGATGGTGCCGTATTACCAATATCTGAAACAACACAGAACCGTATTTGGGCGACGAGTTATGCTATTCCTGCCGTTCTTGGCAAATCATGGGATACAATTTTACATCCAGTTTCAAAGCCAGTGGTTGTACCATCTCCAGAGATATTTCCTGTTATTGAAAATAAAAACATACCAGAAACAGAAACTATTCCCGCCTCAATAGATATAAATATTCAAAAACAAAAATCAGCTCAAAAAATTCTGATAGAAAAGCCACTGATCGAATATACTGTCCCTGTCCCAAACCCCATTGTTCTTTCTGCTACGGTCGAAAAAAGTAGAATTCGCATACCCATGGCAGTTACTATTCTTGTAACAGTGTTTGTAGGTGGCATATTACTATTTCACTTTATAAAACGCCTAATATAAAGTAGAATAAAATCAGTGTATCGTGGTATAATTTTTATATGTCGAAAAATGAGAAAAAAACCGAGAATTTAGCTCGCAAGCTTCTTTCACGAGTTGGTATATTTGATAATACTAATTTTATAGTAGAAGAACAAAAAAGCGATAACCCTGTCATTCAAAAACTCTTAAAAAATGCTAGTAAATCAGGTGCAGGGCTTGGAAAACCAGAATTCATCATTCGCAAAAAGGATGATAACGATTTTTTGATGGTTATTGAATGTAAAGCAGATATCAAATATCATGAATCAAAAAACAGAGATATATATAAAGATTTTGCAGTCGATGGTACACTCTTGTACGGAAGTCATTTATCAAAAGAATTTAATGTCATAGCTATTGGTATTAGCGGGGAAAGTGAGGGTGATTTAAAAATTAGTACTTTTTTATACGCCAAAAAATCTCTTACTTATACTGATCTACTAGATGAGAATAATCAGAAAATCAAAGAAATATTAAACTGGGATAGGTATATTGATCGTGCAAAATTTGATCCTGTACTTGCGAAATCTAGACATTCGGATTTGATGCGATTTTCTCGTGACTTGCATGACTATATGCGTGATTACGCCAAAATCACAGAAGCTCAAAAACCACTTCTTGTTAGCGGTGTTTTGCTTGCATTGATGGATAGAGGATTTGAAGTTGCTTATAATAAATATGAGGGAGAAGAATTAGCGAACGAGACATTTAATTCAATAAAAAAAATTATTGAGAAATCGGAACTAGGAGATACTCATGAAACAAAGAAAAAAGCTGTTACCAATGCTTTTAGTTTTATTGCACATCACCCTGAGTTACAAAAAGTTGATCCAAAAAGAAACGAATCTCCGCTTTTGCATATTGTTCGTGATTTACATGTTCATGTACAACCTTTTACCAAAGATCATTACGATTTTGATATCATAGGTAATTTTTATGGTGAGTTTATACGATATACGGGTGGAGATGGTAAGGGTCTTGGTATTGTCCTTACACCAAAGCAGATAACCGATTTGTTTGCTGACCTAGCAAAACTCGATAAAAACTCCATTGTTCTTGATATTTGTGCTGGAACTGGAGGATTTCTAATTTCCGCAATGAAGAAGATGACGGAGAGAGTTTCTGCCGAGGAAAAAAGAAGAATATTATCAAATTCGTTAATTGGTATTGAACAAGAACCTCAAATGTTTGCTCTTGCTGTTTCAAATATGATTTTGCGAGGTGATGGAAAGACAAACCTCTACCAAGGTTCATGTTTTGATGATTCTCTTTTCAATAAAATTAAAGGGAAAGCCAATGCTGGTTTTATGAATCCACCCTACTCACAGAAAGGAGATAATCTGCATGAATGGGATTTTATTATTAGAATGCTAAACGGACTAAGTAAAAATGCTACAGGTATCGCTATCGTTCCTATCTCTGTAGCTATTGATACAAGACATCCACTTCGAGAAAAACTTTTGAGTGAGCACAGACTTGAGGCAGTCATGAGTATGCCTAATGAATTATTTTATCCCGCTGGTACTGTTACTTGTATTATGGTTTTTACAGCACATACTCCACATGATAGTGATAAACATCATGAGAGCTGGTTTGGGTATTGGAAAGATGATGGCTTTAGAAAAGATAAAGTGCAGGGAAGAATTCCGAGAAGCAATGAGTTATGGAATAGTATTAAAAATAAATGGATAACTGATTTTACTAATAAAAAAGATATTTCTGGAATTTCTATTAGAAAAAAAGTCAAGAGAGAAGATGAATGGTGTGTAGAAGCATATCTGGAAACTGACTTTTCTGATATTTCTGCTATTGATTTTACGAAAACAGTACATGATTTTGTTGGCTTTAAATTTTCTACAAAAAAGATAAGTGAGATTTTTAAAAAAAGTATATCATCATCAAAAAAAGATTTAAGAGATAGAAAATGGAAATATTTTTGCTATGAAGATATTTTTTCAAAAAACTTAAGGGGGAGAAGGTTGATAGCAGATAATAGAATAAAAGGCGAGGTTTTATATTTTTCTGCTTCAGAATTCAATAATGGTTTAACTGATAAAATAGAAAACCCCTTATTTATAGAGAAAAATTCTATAATATATACAACCTTCGGTGATGCTTTTTATGTTGATGGAGAATTTACTGCTAGTGATGAGATTTCAATATTCAACGATGGAAGATTAAATGTATATAATGGTTTGTTTATTGTTACATTAATGATGAAAAATAAATACAAGTATTCTTTTGGTAGAAAAGCTTTTAAAAATAAATGGTCTGGGGATAAAATATCCATTCCTGTAGACAAAAATGGTAATCCAGACTGGCAGTTTATGGAAGATTACATAAAGTCTTTGCCATACTCAGCTTCAATATGATTGAAAAACTTTTAGTGTGCCACAGTAAAAGCCACGATTTTTTTTGCTCCGGCAATTTTGAGAGTTTTTTTCGCTTCGTTTAGAGTAGCACCAGTTGTTGTGATATCATCTATCAAAATAATATTTCTATTTTTTATTTTCTCTAGATTTTTAATAGTGAATGATCCTGCAAGATTTTTTAATCTCTCTCGTCTGTCTTTTATTCTAGCTTGATGCACTGTCTCGTGATTTTTTATTAAAATATTGCTCTCTAATTCAAAGTTTTTATTTCTATCTAATTTGATTAATTCTCTGCATATGAGCTCAGTTTGATTATATCCACGTTCTCTTCGTCTCTGTTTTGAAATGGGGATAGGAATCAAGATTGGTTTTCGAAAATTTTCCATTATGCTCAAGTCAGCTAGTTCTTCTAGGATTCTCTCATACAAAATACTAGCAAAAGTTTGAGCTAATCTTTTTTTACCACTATATTTTAAAAGCCATAAAGCTTTTTTGATAGGAGGGTGCCTGTAATCATATATAGGGTGTATCCATTTTTCGCTCTCTCTTTCCGCTTGGGGGGATTCAAGTAGGCATTTTAAGCATATATATTCTCCTCTTTTGTGACAAGAAAGGCAGTATATAGGGAAAAATATGTCCAAGATAGTGTTTAGAAAATACATATGTGGTATAATTTTACCATAAATAAAAATGGATAATCCTTTTAAAAAATTTTTTGGCTCCGCAACAAACTTTTTGGCAGGTGGAGATAATCAAAATGCTGTAGGTATAGACATCGGTTCTTCAGCTATCAAGGTGGTGGAGATAAAGAAAAAAGGAGGCAAGGCTGTGCTTGAGACATATGGTGCTATTGCACTCGGTCCTTATGCAGGAGTGGATATGGGCAGAGTGACAAATCTTCCTATTGAAAAAATTATAGAAGCATTGAAAGAAGTTTTGAAACAATCAGGAGTGACTACAAACTCTGTGGTTATCTCTATACCAGTCCAGTCCAGTCTAGTTTTTACTATAGACTTACCTCCACAAATTAAAACAGAAGAAATGTCAGCGATTGTTTCTACGGAGGCTCGTAAATATATACCAGTACCTATTACTGAAGTAGCTTTAGACTATTTTGTTTTACCACAAAAAGAAACTTCTTTTGAAGAAGCAAACAACCCAGATACTACTGTTTCGCCAGTTGGAAAAACTGAAGTTTTGGTTGTCGCTATTCAAAATGATGCAATTTCAAAAATTCGTTCCATAATATCTCAGTGCAATTTAGAAGCTTCTTTTCTTGAAATGGAGATTTTCTCTTCTGTCAGGGCAAATTTTGAACATGAATTGTCTCCAGTACTCCTTATAGATTTTGGTGCGTCTCGCACTAAACTTTCAATTGTTGAATTCGGTATGATTAAAAGTTATCACACTGTCAATCGTGGCTCTGCTGACATAACAGATTCTATTTCTAAATCTTTAAGTATTCCATTTCCAAAAGCAGAAGAAAAAAAGCAAGAATTCGGACTTTTTGGTGACCCAGCTGAAAAAAGTATCGCCGATATTATAAAAGTGCATATAGACTATATCTTTGGAGAGACAAATAATGTATTATTAGGTTACGAAAAGAAATACAATCGCACTATCAGCAAAGTAATATTTACAGGTGGGGGGTCACTCCTCAAAGGATTTCGAGAAGTGGCAGAAAGTAATTTTCGAGCAGAGATAGAGATAGGACATCCTTTTTCTAAAGTCGGTGCCCCAATATTTTTGGAAAAAGTTCTAGACACTGCTGGTCCTGAATTTGCTGTTGCTCTGGGCCTCGCTCTACGAAAATTGCAATAACACAGAAATTACAAATTATTAATTACGAATTACAAATTTGTAAATAAGATATACACCGTAATAAATTGATAATTCGTAATCTTTAATTTATAATTGAATAAGATGGAACAAAATTTTCAAACATCATTTATACCCAAGAAGCCAATAGTACGAGAAGCTCCTTCTGCACGACCTGTTGGTTTTTTGACTATTATTTCAATTGTTATTTTTTTTACTATGGTTATTTCATCTGGCGGTATTTATTTTTATAAAGCATCTCTCGTTAGTAATATCGCTAAAATGGAAGAACAATTAAATATAGCAAAGAATCGTTTTGAACCTACTAAAATTACCCAGCTTCAATTACTAGACAAACGCCTGCATGCTTCAAATGAAATCTTGGCTAGTCATATTGCCGTATCACCCATTTTTAAAGTATTGAGTGCTATTACTATGAAAACTGTCCGATATACTAATTTTAGTTATGAAATGGGTGCTACTCCTAAAGACAGGGTATCAGTTAAATTGACTGGTCAGGCGGTAGGATACAGGTCTGTAGCTCTTCAATCTGATTTATTTACTAAAAACAAAAATCTAATAGACCCAGTTTTTTCAGATTTAGCACTAGATGACAAGGGCAATGTTATCTTTAATTTAGAGTTTTCTGTGGACCCGAGTTTCGTTGACTATAAACAAAACTTATTAACCCAAAATGAAAATGATAGTACAGCTAATAATACAATAAATTAATTATGTTAAGATTTTTCATACCAACCATTTTAATAGCAGTAGCAATCACAGGATTTTTTATGTTGGTGAATCCTATGTATAAAGAGCTGTCTGTGCTCAAGGCCCAGATGGCATCTTACAATCAGGCATTAGACAATTCCAAAGCACTTGAAAATGAGCGAGATAAATTGACTAAAAAGTATAGCGATATTAACTCAGAAAATCTGGATAAGCTTGTCAAACTACTACCGGACAATGTAGAGAATATTCGTCTTATATTGGAGATAGAAAAGATAGCTTCTCCTTACGGTATGATTTTAAAAGATGTCAGATATGATACAGCAAAAAAAGATGAGACAAACAACACCGTCACCCTTGCTGATGGTCAGGTGAACAATGAATTTACCAGTAAAGATTATGGAATTTGGAGTTTAGAATTTTCAACAGAAGGTACTTATACTAACTTTCTTAATTTCACGAGAGATTTGGAAAGTAATTTGAGAATTGTGGATATATCTTCTATCCAGTTTTCTGCGGCAGATACAGGTACCAAATTCGCATTACCTGAAACTTATAAATACGGATTTAAAATCAAAACTTATTGGATGAAAAATTAAATTTATATGAATCCTAAAATAAAAAACATCATATTCTTTACAGGCATAGCTTTAGTTATGATTCTTGTTTATGTTTTCTTTATCAAGAAAGATTCCGAGCAAGCAAATCTAGTTACCACCTCTCTGAATACAAATAAAATAGTTTCTAGTACTTTGCCAAAGAGTGATGCTACACAAGAAGCAAATTCACAAATTGCCAAAGATTTTCTTTCTTTGCTTTTAAGCGTCAAAAATATCACTTTAGATGATGCAATTTTTAATGACATTGCATTCACTAGTTTGCGTGATTCCAGTATTATCCTCACCCCTCTCGGCAATGAAGGACGACCCAATCCTTTTGCTCCCATAGGCGCAGAAGCTAGTCCTAATATTGTCAATACCCCAAATCAAAGTACTTCCCCCTCAAATCCTGACAGTCTTCCTGTTTCTCCTTTAACCAATTAATTTGCTATGAGTTTTTTAGAAGAATTAGTAAAAAAAGGTTCAATCACAGAGAACCAAATAGTAGAGATAAAGAATCGAGCCAATGATAAATACAAAGGGGATATAGATAGCGTTTTGGTAGAGCTCGGTCTTGGAGAAGAACAAATACTTGAAACCAAGGGTGTGTATTTTAATATCCCGATTGCCAAAGTGAATGTTAAAGAAATATCTTTTAATATTCTTAAATATATCCCAGAAGATTCAGCTAAATATTATCATTTTGTTCCATTTGGTTTAAAAGACGGAGTACTAGAAGTGGGAATTACAGACCCAGAAAATATACAGAGTGCAGATGCCTTGCAGTTTATTTCTAGTAAGCTCTCTATACCATTCAAGATTTTTCTAATTTCAAAAAGTGACTATGAGGCCGTGATGAATAGTTACAAAGGGATATCTGTCCAAGTAGAAGAAGCTTTAGACCAATTTGAAGGCGGAGAAATGGCTGCCTTGGATAAAAATACTTCAGACAATGATTTAAGCAAAGAAATAAAGGGTATTGTGAAAAATGAAGAGGCGAAAATAGTAGAAGATGCACCAGTTATAAAAATCGTGGCTGTGATACTGCGAAATGCCATAGAGGGAAACGCATCGGATATACATATAGAGCATACTGGTCAAAAAGTAAAAGTGCGTTATAGAGTGGATGGGATACTCCATACTTCTATTATGCTTCCTATAAATGTGCATAGTGGAGTGATAGCTCGCATAAAAATACTTTCCAAGCTTCACCTAGACGAAAAGAGAAAACCTCAAGACGGGTCTTTTAGTACTGTGGTTGATGGCCGAAAGATTGATTTTCGTGTCTCCACTATGCCGGGATATTATGGAGAAAAAATAGCTATTCGTTTACTTGATTCTGAAAAAGGAGTAAAGACTTTGGAGCAATTAGGGCTTTCAAAAAAAAATGTTGCTATGGTAAAAGAAGCTATTGCCAAACCTTATGGACTGATACTAGTCACTGGTCCGACAGGTTCTGGTAAATCCACCACACTGTATTCATTGATGAATGAATTAGACAAAGAAAAAAGCAACATAGTCACACTTGAAGATCCGGTAGAATATCATATGCCAGATGTGAACCAATCTCAGGTGATGCCAGAGATAGGTTATACCTTTGCTTCTGGACTTCGTTCTATTCTTCGTCAAGACCCAGATATCATAATAGTAGGAGAAATTCGTGATAAAGAAACAGCCCAGCTTGCTATTCAAGCTGCTCTCACTGGGCACCTTGTTTTATCCACACTGCACACCAACAATGCCATAGGTGCTATTCCTCGTCTGGTGGACATGGGAGTGGATCCATATCTTATCGCACCAACACTCATCCTCTCTGTAGCTCAGCGTCTAGCCCGACTCACCTGTCCTTCTTCTAGAAAACTCATATCGATAGACCCAAGTATGAAAATCCAAATAGAAGAACAATTAAAAGATTTACCGGAAGAATTCAAAAAAGATATAAATATCAAAGATGAAATGTATGACACTGTTCCATCTGCCGAGTGTCCTTCTGGCACTCGGGGGCGTATAGCTGTCTTTGAAATGTTTAAGGTGGATAAAGATATGCAAAATGTAATACTAAAAAGCCCTACAGATGGAGTTATCTACAAAGAAGCTAGAAGTAAGGGTATGCTTATGATGAAGGAAGATGCAATATTGAAGGCAATAGAAGGCACTATTCCTCTGGCTGAAATATACAATTTTAATAATGATAATGAATAACTTAGAATAACTAGAATATAGATTATGACTACCTTAGAATCAAAACAAATGACAACTGGAAAATCCTTTGAATACGCTCTTCTCGTTCAATTTGAAGAAAAGTTAAGGGATAAAACAAATATTGAAGTTATAAAAAACTCGGCTTTTGAAATTACAAAAGGTTGTTTTGAAAATGTAAGTGCAACCGAACAAAGTGAATATCTACTTTCAGCAAGTTTTTCTGTTAATTTTTTAATGGATATAGAGCCACGACTTTCAAATGATATAGGTAAAAATGATATTTTACAATTTGAAATACTATCAGATAATTATGGAAAGTCTGGCGATGTCAGAGATGTCTTGGCAATTCGATTGTTGCAAAAATGGGAAATTGGAGTTTCAGCTAAAAATAATCATCATGCAGTAAAGCATTCTCGATTATCTTCAAATATTGATTTTGGTGAAAAATGGCTTGGGATAAAAACCTCTAAAGAATATTTTAATACCGTAACTCCAATTTTTAATAATTTAGACAAAATTAGAAAAGAAAGTGGTGCGAAGAAAAAATGGAGCGAACTTGGCGACTATCATTCAACAATATATGTGCCTATTCTAAAAGCATTTATAAAAGAACTTAAAAATCTACATAAGAATAACCCGACAAAAATAGCTTCAAATCTCGTTGCATATCTTGTTGGAAATAAAGATTTTTACAAAGTTATTAAAGGGAAAAATAGCGTAGAGATACATGCTTATAACCTAAACGGGACATTAAATTTACCATTTAAAAATATTCTTCCTAAATATAAAACACCAAAAGTGCCATTACCTACGGAAATTATTGATATTAGTTTTAAGGAAGATAGTAATACAACCGCTATTGTGACCATGGATAACGATTGGACTCTTTCATTTAGAATCCATAATGCCAGCTCAAGAGTTGAATCATCATTAAAATTTGATATTAATCTTTTAAAATCACCAAAAAAATTATTTAAAAACACACTTAATATTAGCCACGATTAAATTATGAAATTAGCTTCGTTATTCACATTAGATCGCAGAAGCATTGTTGATGTTTCTCATGATGACATACCAAGTGTAGATGGAATAATCGGCGGACCACCATGTCAAAGTTGGAGTGAAGCAGGTGCAGGTCGTGGAATTAACGACAAGAGAGGTCAATTATTTTTTGATTATATTCGTCTTCTAAAAGAGAAACAGCCTAAATTCTTTTTAGCTGAGAATGTTGCTGGAATCTTACACCCGAAACATGCCGAGGCGTTTTCAAATATAATCAAACAATTTGAAGATGCTGGGTATGTAATTTCATGGAAACTTTTAAATGCAAACGATTATGATGTTCCAGAAGATAGACTTCGTGTCATTATAGTTGGTTATAATAAGAAATTGAAAAAGAAATTTGAATTTCCTGAATCTCAAAAATATAAACCAATTTTAAAAGATGCTATTTATGATTTACGCTTAGCAAAACCAGCAAAAGATAAAAACAAAACAAATGGAGATATTCTGAACATACCTAACCATGAATACATGAATGGTGGATTTTCAACTATTTACATGTCGAGAAATCGTGTTCGCTCTTGGGATGAGCCATCTTTTACTATTCAAGCGGGAGGAAGGCACGCACCGCTTCACCCTCAAGCACCAAAAATGAAATTTATTTCTCAAAACGAAAGAATCTTTGTTCCGGGTAAAGAAAATTTATATCGTCGTTTGTCTGTGCGTGAATGTGCAAGAATTCAAACTTTTCCCGATGATTTTATTTTTAAATATAGAGATGTTGCAGATGGATATAAAATGATTGGAAATGCTGTGCCTGTAAACTTTGCTTATCATATAGCAAAAAAGATTTTTAATGACCTTACTAAAGAAAATATACGAGAATTTTATAGGCAAAAGCAAAAATGATTTTACAATGATACACAAAATAAGGTGATATAATTGTTGATCCGATGTGTGGAAGCGGAACAGGCAAGACAATATAATTTCTATTTAAGAGGCTTCAAATACCTGTTTATTATGAAAAAACCTTTATCAAATAAAAAAAATAAATTATGAATTGGTTTCTCATAGCACTGGTTGCACCGTTTTTGTGGGCGGTGGTAAATATAATAGATCAGTATTTGATTAAAAAATATACTGATAATAACCGAAAATCAACAGGAGCATTGGTACTCTTTTCTAGTTTGATTGGGCTATTTTTTGCTAGCTTAATTTTATTTTTTGCAAATGATGTTTTGGATATCTCTATGTTTGATAAATTATTATTGATTGCAAGTGGCGTGCTCACTATTTGTTGGGTTATTTTTTATATGTTTGCAATCAGAATAGAGCATATATCTTCTGTAGTGCCTTGGTTTTTAGCTGTTCCAGTTTTTGGATATGTTTTGGGGTATTTCTTTTTTGGAGAGACTCTAGCTTTGTCTCAACAGATAGGTTCTCTCATAATTTTCTTGGGTGTTTTGTTGTTGTCTCTCGATTTTTCAAATAAAGGGCATACAAATTTTAAATGGAAAGTAGGTTTGTATATGATACCATCTTGTTTTTTAATTGCTCTTATTGGTGTAATTTTTAAATACGTAACCATCGATGGCAATTTTTGGGTATCGTCTTTTTGGGAGTATATAGGACTTGGTATTTCTGGTGTTTTTATATATTTATTTATCCCGAGTTACCGTGTTGCATTTTTACAAATGATAAAAATAGGAAGAGTAAAAATTTTTAGTTTAAATTTCGCTAGCGAAGTCATATCCTCAATAGGCAATGTTTTGACAAATTATGCAATTTTGCTTGCACCCGTCGTTATGGTATTCCTAGTAGGTAGTTTTCAACCAGCTATTTTACTTATTCTAACTATTATTTGCACCAAGTTTTTCCCAAAAATTGCTACTGAAAACCTATCTCAGAGAGTCTTGATCCCTAAAATAGTCTCTATTTTGGTTATAATATTAGGCAGTATGGTATTGTTTATTTAAAAATAGTATAATTGATTTGTAGGTAGGTGTGGGTATCCATTATAAATTTAACCTATAAATAAGATGGAAGGAGAAAAAAGAAAAATTTTAATAGTTGACGATGACAGTTTTCTACTGGACATGTATGCGTTTAAATTCAGTCAAAATAACTTTGAAGTGTATACCGCTACAGATGGATCTCAAGTAATGGAAAAACTAAAAGGAGGGTTAGTTCCCGATGTCATGCTTATAGACATTATCATGCCTATTATGGATGGTTTTGAAGTATTGGAAAGAATTAATAATGACAACATGTGCAAAGATGCTGTAAAGATAATTTTATCTAACAAAAGCCAGCAGGCAGATATTGATAGGGGGAATACTCTCGGAGTAGAGGGTTATATTGTAAAAGCAAATTCAACTCCTGCAGAAGTTATCGCTCAGGTTATAGAAATCTTGTCTAAAAAAATATCAAATTCAAAACAATCCCAATAAAAAATATGAACTATAAAAAACAACTAGAAGACCTTATTTTAAATGTAATACACGAAGAAGGGTCAGACTTGCATTTGGGTGCAGGTAGAGTGCCGGCTATTCGTGTTTCTGGGGAGCTTATCTTTTTATTAAAATATCCTGAATTTACAAAAGAAGATATGGCAGGGATTCTAAAAGAAGTATTAGACGAAAAAAAGATAGATAGATTTATGGAGAATCAGGAGATGGACTTTTCATATGATTTTAACAATGGGCAAGCACGTCTCAGGGGTAATGCATTTTTTCAAAAAGGACTTATAAATATAGCCTTTAGACTTATTTCAAAAGTAAAATCTCTCTCTGAGCTACATTTACCACCTATCATAGCCGATATTGCCAGGAAAAAACAAGGATTCTTTTTGGTTGTCGGTCCAGTTGGTCAAGGTAAATCCACCACCATCTCTTCTATGATAAATCTCATAAACACTGAACAGACAAAACACATAGTGACTATTGAAGACCCGATAGAGTTTATGTATAATGCAGAGAAATCTATCATCAATCAACGAGAAGTCGGTATTGACACAAAGGATTTTCATATCGCCCTCGGTTCAGTTTTTCGTGAAGATGTAAATGTGATTATGATAGGAGAGATGCGCACCCCAGAGACCATAGCCACAGCCGTCACAGCAGCGGAGACAGGGCATTTAGTTCTCTCTACTCTCCACACCAACAATGCTTCTCAGACAATAGACCGAATCATAGACTCTTTTCCAGGGACACAACAAGACCAGATACGAGTCCAGCTCGCATCTAGTCTCCTCGGTATTTTCTCTCAACGGCTTATACCGAGGATTGCTGGCGGGCTTGTGCCTGCTTATGAATTGTTGTTAAATAATAATGCAGTGGCGAATTTAATTCGTGAAAAACGCACCCACGAGATAGATGTAGTCATAGAGACAGGTATGGAGTCCGGCATGATAGACCTAAATCATTCTCTCTTGGAGCTCGTCCGAGGGGGAGAGATAACAATAGAAAACGCTTATCAGTATTCTCTAAATCCAAAAGGATTAGAAAGAATGCTTTAAAAAAATGTTATTCAAATACAAATCAGTTGATGAAAAAGGTATAAATAAAGAAGGAGAAATAGATGCTCCTACCCGTGACATGGCCATCAGCGGTCTTCAGCGTCGGGGGCTCATTATTTTGGAAATCAAAGAATCCGAAGGAGAAAAATTTTTCATGTCTATTTCGTTTTTTGATAAAGTAAAAATGAAAGATATAGTTATTCTTTCTCGTCAGATAGCTACACTTTTTGAAGCCCAAGTGTCTGCTCTCAAGGCTTTTACCATGCTCGCAGCAAATTCTGAAAATAAACTCTTGGGCAAGAAGTTGACCCAAGTCGGGGATGACTTGCAGGCTGGAGTCTCTATCTCTGGGGCCCTTTCCAAGCATCCAGATGTGTTTTCTGAATTTTATATAAATATGGTCCGGGCAGGAGAAGAAACAGGAAAATTAAATCAGACTTTTTTACACCTAGCAGAATATTTAGATCGCCAATATGCTCTAACTAGTAAAACCAGAAATGCACTTATCTATCCAGCCTTCGTTATTTTTACTTTTTTTGCGGTTATGACACTTATGTTTGTAGTTGTTATCCCAAAACTCTCTGCCATACTCCTTGATTCTGGACAAGAAGTTCCATTTTTTACCAAAATAATCATCGGTCTTTCGGATTTCTTTGTGCACTACGGGTTTCTAGTTGTTATATTTTTGATTATTTCTGGTTTCTGGCTTTGGTGGCTTTCTAGAACATCTGCTGGTAAAGCTTATATTGATAAAATGCGTTTATCTATTCCGCTGATTGGGGATTTGTACAAGAAATTATACCTCTCTAGAATTTCAGACAACTTGGATACCATGCTTGTCTCTGGAATACCTATCATTCGTTCCATTGACCTCACTGCAGAAGTTGTTAGTAGTTTAGTGTATAAAAGTATTTTAAAAGATGTGGCAGATGGGGTGAAATCCGGACTTTCTTTGTCTGTGGCCTTTGAAAAATATCCAGAGCAGATACCGAATATTATGGTGCAGATGGTAAAAGTAGGAGAAGAGACAGGTTCTCTCG
>Ga0075928_103_pt1 | contig 27685 bp, 27 predicted proteins | sample RifGroA2_FD_67908 | JGI IMG/M metagenome (GOLD analysis project Ga0075928, IMG submission 67908) | Parcubacteria (Nomurabacteria) bacterium GW2011_GWA2_40_9 | reverse complement strand
CTTTGAAAAAGAAAATAGAGAGCTTTTTGCCCACCCAAGAGAAGTCTGGTGGTGTTCTCTAGGATTAAATCTAGGAGCAGAAATAGACGGCAAAAATGATAGTTTTGAAAAACCTGAGATTGTGTCAGCTTTTAAAAATAGCCTATAAAATCGAAAACCCACTTTCGTGGGTTTTCTCGGAGGCCGAAGCCATAATACTTATTATAATAGCAAATACAAGAATCATGTCAAGTAAAAGTATATATGTATAAAATATCTGCTATAATAAAAAGGTTAGAAATCTAAATGAAAAAACTTTGGCAAAAAATAATTATAGGAATCATAATACTCGGTGTTTTTTTATTGCCAATTAGTGCAGGGATAAATAATAAATTTGCAGTGAGGGTGGAGATAAATGAAGCGGGGGCAGTAGTAAATTGGTGGTATTCATGGACAGTCACTAAAGATACATATACTCCTGGCGGAAGTTTTAAGGATGTCAAAACTCATATATCAGATATATACCCTGATAACCCAAATGGGTGTGAGGCAGCTCGATCAGCATTTGCAACCTCTCAAACAAGTAATACCTCTATAAAAGTAGATACATCGTGTAGTAATGGTACACCACCATCAACAGATACAATTACAACACAAACATCATCACCTACAACGGATCAAAATCCAGCTGACATCCCTTTTGGTTGTACTTTTGCTTATCCAACAACATGGCCTAATTGTATTGTATGGATAGTATATACACTTATTTTTCAACCAATTGCTGCTTTTGCAAGATTAACGGCTCACATTTTAGATTTTTTTATCTACTATTCAACCAATAGCGATTCTTATGCACATGATTTTGTGCAAAAAGGCTGGGGGGCGATAAGAGATGTAGCAAATATATTCTTTATAGTCGCTCTACTATATGTAGGACTAAAAACAATATTGGGTATGAATGTAAGCAACAATAAAAGACTAGTGGGGACTATTATTTTAGTTGCTCTTGTAATAAACTTTAGTTTATTTACCACAAAAGTTGTTATTGATGCTTCGAATGTCCTGGCAAAGATATTTTACAACAACATAACACCAGTAGGGTCCAATGGACAAGATATATCCAATGACGAAGGAGAAAAATCTATCTCTTTAGGGTTAGTAAAAGAATTCAATCCTCAAAACATATTTGCAGAAAATAACTTTTCTATAAAAAAAAACATAGGAACATTCGCGTTTCTACTTTTCTTATCAATAATAATGATGGGGTACATGATTTACATATTCTTGTCTGTAGCACTTCTTTTCTTAGCTCGAGTTGTAACTCTCTGGATATCTATGATATTTTCTCCGATTGCTTTTGCCTCTCTCACTATAGAAGCGAATATGGGAGGACTTGGTTTTAAAAAATGGTGGACTGAACTTTTGAAAGTTGCATTTATGGCACCTATATTTATCTTTTTCCTTTATATAATAATACTATTCGGAGATCTGATGAGTATAGTAAAATATGGAAACACAAACACTGTAATAGAGGTTAATGATTTTCAAACTTATATGGGAATATTGATTCCCTTCATGATTATTTTTGCACTCCTAATGAAAGCCAAGAAGCTCGCTGTAGAATACTCTGGCGAGATGGGGGAAATGGTTACAAAAGCTGGCACAGCGGTGGCTGGCCTCGCTATAGGTGCAGCTACAGGAGGAACAGCGATGCTCGCTAGTGGTACTATAGGAAAATATGCTTCAAAAGTTGCCAATAATGATGAACTAAAGAAAAAAGCTGCAGCAGGAGATAGAGGAGCTCAAAGAAAACTTGCATTAGCAAATTCTGTTGCAAGTAAAAGTTTTGATTTTAGACAAACTGGAGCAGGAAAGATATTCCAAAGTAAAACTGGCTTGAATCTTAGTCAAGGAACTGGAGTCATTGGATTAGGTGAAGATAAATTAAAAGGTGGAAATAAAGCACGAGATGTGCGTATTCTAGAGAAAGAAGAAGAGAAATTAAAAACCTATCAATTAAGCAAAGCCGAAGCTGAAAAACAAACCAAAAAAGCAAATGATGAAAAAGAACCAAGAAGTAGAAAAAGCAAGAGCTTCAAATAAATTTGGTGTATTTAGTGAACAAAAAGCAAATGATGTAAGAGAAGAATATGAAAAGAAAAATCCTCCACCAATTGTTGTTGCATTTGATGAAAATAAATTTAAAGAAGCTTATGAAAAAGATGGTAAAAAGAATCTAAAAAAATATGGATTGGATAAGACGGTTGAGGGTGGAAGTGTTAAGAAAATATTAAATGCTGAACAAACAAATAAAGAACGTAGAGACGCATATGCAAACAGTTCAGATAATGAAGTCAGAGGGAAAGAAGGTGTTAGTAAAAATACAAAAGTAAGAAAGTATATAAGTAGATTCTATGATAATTGGAAAGAAGGTTTTGGTGAAACACTAGCAACACCAACAGGTCTTGGAGCAACCGCTGTTGCAGGAATTGCAACAGGAGGAATAGGATTAGCTCTTGTTCCAGTGTTTGGAGGATTCCTAAAAGCATTTACAGAACAAATGAAAAAAGGAAATCGTTCAACAAATATGGAACTAGTAGCAGGAATACGAAAAGGAATGGATAAAAAAGAAAAAGCCTTAAAAGATATTGCTGCAGCTTTTGGTGGCGATCTTAATCTTGTTGCAGCTGCAACAAAAGTTGCTGCAAAAAAAGAACCGGTAGTTCATATTAAAACTCCAGAAACCCCTCCCGGAACAGAACATGAAACAGAAGGAGATGGTCACACTAAATAACAACATTATTAAATAATAAAAAAAAATTATGGACGAAAACACAATAAAAATAATACAAGAAAAATTTGATGCATTACCAGAAAGTATTCAAGAAATGATTATGTCTTCTCATTATGAAGATACTTTAATAAAAGTTGGGCAGAAAAATAATTTAACAGTAAATCAGATGGGAGTATTGGAAAGAGAAACTACGCTCGTAATGATGGGGCTAACAAATCCAAAAGATTTTGAAACAGATATTATTCGTGAACTTAATGTTGAAAAAGCTAAAGGAACAGAAATTGTTACAGAAATTAACGATAAGATATTTTTAAAAATTAGAACATTGCTGAAACTAATGAATACACCAATAGGTGAAGACCCTGAAATAGAAGACAGTGAGCAAGCTGAAATAAATAAACAAAATGCTTTAAAAGATAGTGCTCCAACCAAAGTTGAAACACAAAGAGAGGTCGGGGAAGAGATATTTAGAAATGCTGGAATTGAGGTAGTAGAACCAGTCACCACCCCGCCTACGGCACCTCTCCTCCACAAGGAGGGGATGATACAAAACCTAGCAACTCCAGAAATTGAAGCACCGAAGGCGGAGGGGGTTTTAAACAAACAAGATTCAATCATGATGCAAAAATTATCTGGCACAGTTCAAATGCCAAAAACAACTACAGAACATGGCACAAATCCTACACCTGTAGGTACAACAAATCCTACTCCAAAGATAGACCCGTACAGAATGCCGATAGAGTAATTAATTAAGAATTAGAAATTACGAATTACGAATTTAAAAAATTGAAAGAAAATATAATACAGCAAAAGAGTTTTAATTTCGCTATAAAAATTATTGAGTTATATAAGTATCTTGTCGTAACAAAGAAAGAATTTATATTATCTAAGCAGCTCTTGCGAAGTGGAACGTCTATTGGAGCAAATGTTGAAGAAGCTTTAGGAGGCCAATCGAGAAAAGATTTTATTTCTAAATTATCTATAGCTTACAAAGAAGCTAGGGAAACAAAATATTGGCTTTCACTTCTAAGGGAATCCAAATACATGACCGCAGAAGAGCTGTCTATTGTTTTTATCGACTGCGAAGAAATATTAAAAATATTAGGTAAAATACAAAAAACATCGAAAGAAAATCTATAAATTTAATTGCTAATTCGTAATTCGTAACTTATAATTGAAATACATGCAATTCAAAGTACCACAATTTTTAGATATAGAAGATAAAATTTTTGGCCCTTTCACATTTTCCGAATTCGTATATTTGGCTGGTGGAGCAGGGCTGTGTTTTGTACTATTTAAAACGCTAGGCTTACTTTTGGGACTCATACCCATACTCATGGTAGCAGGGTTATCTCTCGCTCTGACTTTCTACAAGCCCAACAATAAACCATTAGTGGACATGCTAGAATCTGGGATCAAATATATAATTCAAGACAAACTTTACATCTGGAAAAAACAAAAAAAAGAAATAATAAAAGTAAAAGAGAGAAGCAAAATAAACCAAGCAGAAGCAGATAAATTAAAAGAAACTCATATCAGAATGCATAGTCTAAGTGGCAGTAAATTGCGTGATTTGGCATGGAGTTTGGACATGCTGGACTTGAAAAAATAATTTACTTTATAACTTTATGAACTTTATAACTTTCAACTAATCATTATGGCTCTAAGTGCAAAAGCAACTCAAGAGTTTGTCCCAATCAAGGAAGTCCGTGATGGTATCGTGGTGCTCAAAGATGGGGGACTGCGGGCACTGGTGCTTGCCAATTCTACAAACTTATCGCTAAAATCTTCCGATGAACAAAGGGCGACTATAATCCAATTTCAAGGTTTTTTAAATACACTAGACTTCCCAGTGCAAATATCCATACAATCTAGAAGACTCGACATCCGACCATATTTATTACTCCTAGAAAACAGAATGAAAGTGCAGAATGAGCCACTTTTGAAATTACAAACAAAAGAGTATATGGAATTTATCAGAAACTTTACCGAGACAGTCAGTATTATGACCAAAAGCTTTTTTGTGATTGTGCCCTATACCCAGATGAGTATACGAACTGATAAAGGAGTATTGAGAGGATTTTTCTCAAAAAAGAATAAACAAGAAGAAAAAATAGAAGAGCAGTTGGACTTTGAAGAAAAAAGGTCACAGCTGGAACAGAGAGTGAGCGTCATCCAGCAAGGGTTGAACCGTTGCGGGATCAAATCTGCTCAGCTTGGCTCCGAAGAAGTAGTGGAGGTATTTTATAAAGTATTCAATCCTGGGGAATTGGAAGGAAAAATAGAACTAGAACCAAATGCGTCTAGTGTCTAAGGCTTAAAGCCTGTATAATAAATCTATGGGAATTCTTGATACACTATTTGGAAATAAAAATGAAGAGATAAAAAAAGATAATTCGCAAATTGGAGCGAAGGCATCTAACTTTTTTCATAATTTCATACCCACGATTTCTCACAGACAATTGGTTTTCTCCAATTATAAATTTAGACAAAGTTTTTGATGTCTCTATATTTGTGCATCCGATAGACACATCTCTCGCACTTCGCGAATTCCAGAAAAAAGTAGCCGAGGTACAGAGCCAGATAAGTATCCGTGAAGGCAAGGGTATGGTCCGAGATCCGATGCTAGATACTGCATATCAAGATCTAGAGGGGCTCCGAGATAGTCTGATCCAAGCACAAGAAAAGATGTTTGATGTAGGAGTATATATCACAGTCTATGCCGACAATGATCTAGAATTATATAAAATAGAAAATGAAATCAAGTCTATTCTAGAGTCTAAACTTATCTATATCAAACCAGCACTTTTCCAACAAGACGATGGTTTTAAAAGTGTCTTGCCCATAGGTACAGATATATTAAACATTCACCAAAAACTAAACTCAGAACCACTTTCCTCTATATTTCCGTTTGTTTCTTTTGACCTGACTTCTGACAAGGGGATACTCTATGGCATAAACAGACACAATTCTAGTTTAGTAATTTTTGATAGATTCTCTTTAGAGAACTACAATTCTGTAACATTTGCAAAGTCGGGATCTGGCAAGTCCTATGCAACAAAATTAGAGATTTTAAGATCTCTGATGTTTGATATAGATGTGATAGTCATAGACCCAGAACGAGAATATGAATTCCTAGCAGAGACCGTCGGGGGCAGATATTTCAATATTTCTTTATCTTCTGACCACCATATAAACCCTTTTGACTTACCAATACCCCGTGAAGACGAGACAGCCGAAGATGTGTTGCGTAGTAACACTATAAACTTGGTTGGTTTATTTAGACTCATGCTCGGGGGACTGACTCCAGAAGAAGACTCAATTGTTGACCGAGCTATCACAGAGACTTATGCTATCAAAGACATCACTCCCGAATCTGATTTTTCAAATATAGAACCACCACTGCTCTCAGACTTTGAGATGGTCCTAGGGGGTATGGATGGCAGTGAATCTATAGTGACACGACTGGCAAAATACACCAGAGGTTCTTGGTCCACTTTTATAAACAAACCATCAAATGTTGATATCAATAAAAAATTTGTAGTCTTCTCGGTCCGAGATATGGAAGACGAGCTCAAACCTATAGCCATGTATATAGTCACACACTACATCTGGAACACAATTCGTAAAAATTTAAAGAAAAGAATACTAGTAGTAGATGAAGCTTGGTGGATGATGAAATCCGAGGACACAGCTTCTTTTCTGTACTCTATGGCAAAGCGAGGCAGAAAGTATTATCTAGGACTCGCCACTATTACTCAAGACGCAGCAGACTTTATGAAGTCCCCCTATGGCATACCTATCGTGACAAACTCTTCTATCCAAATACTTTTAAAACAATCCCCAAGCACCATAGATATATTACAAAAAACATTCAACCTGACAGATGAAGAAAAATATCTACTTCTAGAGTCTGGCGTAGGGGAGGGCATATTCTTTGCAGGTATGAAGCATGTGGCCATAAAAGTAGTGGCTTCTTATACTGAAGACCAGATAATCACCTCTGATCCTTCACAGATATTGTCTATCAAGAAAGCAAAAGATGATTTGGCACAAGCAGAGTTAAGTAGGTAGGATTCCCCTCTTGAGGGGTGGCTCGTAGAGCCGGGGTGGATAAATACTTCCACCTCCCCCTAAGGGGTACTCCTCAAGAGAAGAATAAAAATGCTATAATAAAAACGATGCGAAATAGATATTTTTTTATAAAAAGTTTTATACTAATTTTTACACTTTTGTTTAGTGTTTCAGTTTTTGCCCAAGTACAAAATACAGACATAAGTATAGATATAAGCCCTGCGTTCCCTACAGCAAATGAAAATGTTACCGTCAGACTAAATACTTATGTCATAGACTTGAGTAGAGCAAATATTACTTGGCTCATAAATGATCAGGAAGTAGCCACTGGCATAGGCAAGAAAGTATTTTCATTTACTATGGGGGGCATCGGGGAGAGCACTACCGTAACTGCGAGGATAGATACTGTAGATGGACAGAGTCTAGTAAAAAGTATAACGGTAATAGGCACAAATGTAGATATGCTCTGGGAAGCAGTGGATTCTTATGCACCACCTTTTTATAAAGGTAAAACTCTAGTAGCAAGGGAGGGAACTTTTAAAGTCGTTGCACTACCAAGCATACAATCAAAAACTGGTTATATCAACCCAAACAACCTATCTTATACTTGGGAGCGGGACAACAAAGGAGCACCCAATGCTTCTGGCTGGGGGAAAAGTGCTTTTTCGTTCAAGCAGAGCTACCTAGACAAAGTAAGTACAGTAGAAGTAAAAGTTGGAGACATATTCGGTAGCGTAAATACCTCTGGTAAAATCTTGCTACAAGGCACACAACCAAAAATATTATTTTATGAGAAAGACCCCCTACTAGGCATGCAGATGCAGAGATCATTAAATAGTAGTGGTTTTCAAGTAGCAAAGGAAGGGTCCACTCTAGTAGCTGTGCCTTATTTTTTCTCACCAAAAGATCTAAATTCTGCAAACCTTAAATGGGAATGGTTTACCGGAGGAACTCCTATCAGCACTCCAACAGTTAAAAACGAGCTCTCTGTAAAAGGAGTAGAAGGCAAAAGTGGCACATCTAGAATAAAATTGATTATAAATAATACAAAAACCCTGTTCCAAACAGCAGAAAAAGAAATCAATGCAAATTTCTAACATAACAAAAAAAATATCTCTAACTCTTTTTGCACTATTTTTAGCTTTTTCTTTTTTTAGTACGAGTTTTGCAATGGGTCCATGGGGAGGAGGAACAAGTTCGTCTGTAGAAATTTGGTCTTTCCATTGGAAAAGTCACCCGCCCCAACTTCTAAGTGAGGGGACGCCGACTTTCCCGTATCAAGTAGAGTGTGAGATAGCCCAAGGAGCCAAAGAAGCAGAGGGTTTTGATATAGTCAGTCCATGCTCCCTTCAACTTGCTGGAGGAGCAGAAGCGTCAGTATCAACAGACACTACATACACCTTTCTAGAAAAACTTCCTGGATTCGATGATACTTTTGACTCTACAAAGAAGTGTTCTTTTGTGGATTATTTAAACATTATGATCAAGCTCTTGATAGGCATAGGCGCAGTGCTAGCTATGGTGATGATAGTCATGGGGGGTATGGAATACATGACCAGCGAATTAATCTCTTCAAAAGAAGCAGGAAAAGACAGAATAAAGAACGCAATGCTCGGCCTTGTCATAGCTCTGTCTGCATATCTGATATTAAATACTTTAAACCCAAATTTATTGGATCTGTGTTTAGATAATTTACCAAGGGCTGAAATTTCTATAACACCAGAAGAAACATTAAGAAACAGATCTGGTAGTGGTATATGTACTCCTGTAACAAATGGTCCATGCAGTCCAACAAGTTTGGCAAGTGCTTTCCCTGGTAATAGTAACTTTGCTCCAGCTCCATTTAACACAATTGCTGGACAAGCATCTTCTATTTGTAATCTAGAAAGTCATGGCATAGCTAGTACACTTTCTGGTGTTGATAAGTGTGCTGATGGTAAGGCATTTTCATTTGGTTTGTTCCAAATTAATGGCTCTGCTCACAGAAGTAGTATACCAGCTTGTGCTAATGCTTTTAATATTCCGGCAGGACATGGAAACAGTCAAGGTAACCATATTTCTGGAGGCTATTCATGGACGTGTACAACTGTAGAGCCAGCATATACACAGTGCAAAAACTTTTTATTGAATCCAGCAAACAATATTGCATATGCAGCACAACTTAAGGGTTCAGGTGGTTGGGGACCATGGTCAACGTATCAATCATGTAATGATCCAGGAGAATTTTAACTTCAGGTATAGCTTCGGGTGTCCAACACCCGATAGTTATTATATATAAAGCGTTTTTAGATATTCTTCTGCTTTGACTATCTGCATGTTGGGAATTGGCTCCAAAGCATACCTCAAATCTCTGACAACTTGGTAACCCTTCCAGCCATATTTGGAATTAAAATATTTCAAACCTTCACTGAGTTTGCTTTCGCTCAATTTAACTTCTACCATTTCTTTTACTTCTTCATTTTCTACTAAAACAAAGTCCACTTCATTCTTTTGTTTATTACGCAGAGTGGCCAAAATTGTTACTTTTCCTGTCTCATCTGTCTGTGCATGTGCATGCTTGAGTAGTGACACCGCAATCATGTTTTCAAATTTTACCCCTTCGTCTCCCTGTACAAAGCCCGTATTATAGAAATAAACCTTGGGTTCTTTCAAAATCGATCTGTGAACTTTTTTTGTATACGGCTTTATCAGAAAAATAATATATAAAGATTCAAGTATAGAAATATAACTCTTTACAGTTGCAGAAGATATGCCTACATTCTCTGCGATAGAAGAATATGATATAGGGGAGCCTACTTTTGTACGAATTAATTCAAAAACATCTTTAATTGCCTTAAAGTTATCAATATATTTAAAATCAAAAATATCTTCTCGAAGTAAAGTGTCTGCATAAGAATTTAGCCAGAGCAAAGATTCATCTTTGCTTTTTGAAAAATATGGTTCAGGAAAACCACCTATGTCTGTAAGTTTGTTTACACTACCCTCTCTGAGCAAATTATCCAGCTTCAATTCTTTAATACTTATGGGCATCAAATGATGTAGTCTAAATCTACCAGCCATAGAGTCACCTGCATTTCTGTGTGCATTCATACTGGCACTGCCTGTAATTAAAATATATAAATCATCTTTTTTTGTATCAAAAATACCCTTTAAATATGTCTTCCATTTTGGCATTTTATGGATTTCGTCAAAAACAATTAGATCAGTATTACTTGGCCATATTTCTGATTTTATTGTCTTCCTATCTTTCAAAGAATCATAGGAAAGATAAAGGGGGTTCTTGTATTCCTTCATTATTTCCTTACTAAGCCACGTTTTTCCCACTTGTCGTGGACCGACAATAAAGACAAGTTTCTTTTTTAAATCTTTTAAAATTATCTCTTTTTGTATTCTTTGCATATATGACTATTATATACCTCTTTTCCGTTTAGTCAAGACTATTCGGTAAAGCTCTTCATTTTAGTCAACCACTCCTAACCTCCTGCCAAGCTCCGAATTTGCTAATTCGCCATTATCAGGAGAGGAACAATCCCTATGAATTTGTTCCCCCTGATAAGGGGGCTAGGGGGTTGTATTTCTTTTCATATAAAAAAAATTTAGTGTATAATAAATAAAGAAAAAATAAACATGCAAAGAAAAAATCTAAAATTATTAATAGCACTCATAATCATCGTCTTGATGGTGATATTTACATATTTCTATTTTGATAAAACAAATGATACTACAGGTGATACAACGGGGGACACGAGCACAGGCACAAATTTTGTTTCTGACTTTTTTAACTTTGGAGTAAAAGATAAAACAGATGGAAACACAAATGAAGAAACCCCTACAGACATATCTGACTACACACCACCAGAAAACACAACAGAGGCTCAGAAATTGAGATTAACAAAAGTCTCAAGCATGCCTGTGGCAGGATTTACTGTATTTATGAAAGAAATATATAAAGATGTAGCAAATCCAAAGAAAACAAACCCCTCCTCAGCTGAATTTTCTTCCCCCCCTGCTAAGGGGGGGATTGAGGGGGGGTCTAAAATTACACCCACTGCTCCAGCGACAGAATTTGTACCAATACTCAGATATGTGGCAAAAGAAACAGGTTTTATATATCAAAGTGCGGTGGATAAAATTCTTGAGCGTAAATTTACAAACACTACTATCCCTAGAGTATACGAGGCTTCGTTTGCCGACAAAGAAAATACTGTGATAATGAGGTATTTAAAAAAAGATGGTAAAACCATAGAGACTTTTACTGGAGAATTACCAAAAGAAGTGCTTGGGGCAGACACAGCAGAAGAAAATGAAATAACCGGCTCTTTCTTGCCAGAAAATATCACCGATATGAGTGTATCATCTGACACAAGCGAGATATTTTACTTGTTCAACTTCAAAGACGGAGTGGCTGGCACAACAGCTTTTGCTTTGGGTAGTAATAAAACTCAGGTATTTGATTCTAAATTCACAGAATGGCTCTCGCAATGGCCAAATAGTAATATGATCACTGTTACGACAAAACCAGCTTCATTTGTGTCGGGTTATATGTATGCTATAGATCCAAATAAAAAAGATTTGAAAAAAATACTCGGTGGAATAAATGGACTCACTACACTCACCAGTCCAGATGGAAATAATGTTTTATATAGCAACAATAATTTAAATATGAGTATCTACAACAAACAAACAGGGGAATACAAGCAACTAGGGGTGAGGACTCTGTCAGAGAAATGTGTGTGGGGTAGGGCGAGTGATGTAGTATATTGTGCTGTACCAAAATATATAAATGGTTCTCTCTATCCTGATACTTGGTATCAAGGTGAAGTATCTTTTTCTGACGATATTTGGAAGATATACACTACAGATGGGAATGGTTCAAAGATATTGGACCCTCTAATTAGTGGAGAAGGCACAAGTACAGAAGAAATAGATGGAATAAAACTTATGCTTGACCAAACTGAAAATTATCTATTTTTTGTAAATAAAAAAGATTCTTATTTGTGGGAATTGAGGCTAAATTAAATAGCCCCGATGTATTTTATAACCACTCTTCTAGATGGACCCACTCCTTGTGATTCAGTCTTTAGGTCTGTAACATCTGCTAGAAATTCATGGACAATACGGCGTTCATAGGCAGACATAGGATCTATCTCTATATTGGCTTTAAAATATCGAGCTCTCTCTGCCATCATATGCACTATTGCTTTGATATTTTCTATTTTCTTTTTCTGATATCCGTTTATATCTATCATAATTTGCCCACAAGTCGGACTTGTGGCTTTCCACAAGTCCGACTTGTGGTCTATCAACTTGCGTGCAAGGTGGTTTAAGGCTACGAGAGCTTCACCATCACGATTTAAAAATAAATGTGGTGTTTTGGTTTCTACAGAAAACCAAGTTGTGGTCTTGCTTGTTCCTTCTTCTGTAACAAGAATTTCTCCAGATACTTCTGTGATTTTTCCAATCAAGCCTTTTATTAGATTGTGTATTTCTTCTTTTTGCATTTTTATATTCTTATTTTTCAGTAAAAGAAATTGTTTTAACATTCTTATTATTATTTTCTTTATTCTTATAATTAGAATAAACTTGCTGACCAATAGCAAACATATTACTTACAATCCAATACAGGGCGATAGCCCCTGAAACACTATAAGCAATAAAGGCTACGAGAAAAGGAAAAACATATTTCATCTGCACCTGCATACTCTTTGCAAAGCTGGCTTGGAATGAACCGTCGTTTGCTGTATTTACAGTCGGTTTTGGCATAAGGCGTGCTTGGAAGAATTGAGATACCCCAGCTAAAACTGCCAAAATTATACTTTTACCGGCAAGGTCCACCCCCAAGAAAAACATATTTAAATGTTCTGGTACTGGCACAAAAAAGTACAACATGCCAGCATCGAATTTTATTCCTTTATAAAATACATAATACAATGCAAAAATTATAGGAATCTGTATCAAAACTAAAAGACAACCAGAAAAAGGATTTGTTTTGTGTTTCTTATATAAATCAAAAGTTTGTTTTGCTTGTTCTTCTTTGCTTGCTCCACTTTTTTTTATTTTATCTATTTCTGGAGTAAGGATAGTCATCTTTGCCTGACTTTCTATAGATTTTTGAGAGAGAGGAAACAGAAACACTTTCACTAAAATAGTCAGTGCTATCACAGCCAGACCGACATTTCCACCGGGGACAATAGATACCAAAAAAGCCAATGCATTGAGTAGTGGTTCGTATAAAACTGTGTTCCAAATATTTGTAAGCATTTTCTCATTCTATACGAAAAAGCTTAAAATTCCAAATTTCGGGTGTTGGACACCCGACGAGCTATATACAGTAAGCTATTATGGTAAATCAATATGATTCTTCTGCCATGGATGACAGTGCAAAATTCTAAAAAATCCCATTTTTACACCTTTTAAAACACCATATTTTTTTATGGCTATTTTAGTATATTCAGAACAAGTAGGATAAAAAACGCAACTTGGCTTTGTAAAACCAGAAATGTTTTTCTGATAAAAATCAATAAACTTAATACTGTATTTTTTTAAGGGTAGTTTGAATTTCATTGGAGAGAGTTTGTATATCGTCTTGATATTTTTTAAAAATGAAAACCCCCACAATACCAAGAGGGAAGTCGTGTATATGAGATTGTATAGCGTTATATCCTCTTCTTCTTAATAAATTTCTTTTCACAGCCGATTTAGAGACAGTTTTTGGAACAATAAAAGAAATCTGCGGGCAATTTGAGTTAGATAAAATAAATTTAAAAGAAATATGCTCAGAATTAACAAAAATCCCAGATTTGAATATCTGTTCTACTTGTTTGGTGCTAATTCTATTTATTTTAGGAAGCATATAAAATAGACCACAAGTCTGACATGTGGGTAAATATTTAAACTGAAAGCTTTTTTCGGCCTTTTTGCATTCTTCTTTTTATTACAGCTCGGCCATTTTTGGTTTTAGTTCTAACTAAGAAACCGTGTGCTTTGGCTCTTTTTCTCTTTTTAGGTTGATATGTTTGTGACATAATAAATAGTATATAACATTATGCACAGATTATCAACATACTTATCAAGCTTTCAATAATTTTACCTAATCTACAAAGTAGTATAATAGACACACATGGATACAAAGCAATTGTGGAAAAACTGTTTAATGGAAATAGAGAGTGGAGTTTCAAAAGCAAACTTTAGCACCTGGTTTAAAAACACATCTATCTTGAAAGAAGAAATGGGTATTATTTATGTTGGAGTACCAAATGAATTTGTCAGAGACTGGCTAAAAAACAAATATCACAAACTTATAACTAAAACTATTGCAGATACATATGAAAATATGCGGGCGGTAGAATACACTATAACCAAAATAGAAGTTAGCAAAGAAGAAGTGATAGAAAGTAAAAAGAATGAGCCTTATGTGAACAAAGAATTACCTTTGAAAGATTTGTATATAAATCTTGAAGATAATTTAAACCCTCGATATAAATTTGATTCTTTTATCGTGGGAGGTTTTAATGAATTAGCTTATGCTGCCTCTCAAGCAATCATAGACTCCCCAGGAACAAAATATAATCCGTTCTTTGTCTATGGTAATACAGGACTCGGAAAAACTCACCTTATCCAAGCCATAGGAAACTCTATAAAAAATAAATATCCTAACAAAAGAGTGCACTATATAACCCTGGAAAAATTCGCAACTGATTTTATAAATTCCTTGCAAGGCAACAGAGCAAACTCTTTTAAAGAGAAATATCGAAAATATGATTTACTTATCATAGACGATATACAATTTATTGGTAAAATGGAAAAAATTCAGGAAGAATTATTTCACACATTTAATACTTTCTATGAAAGCAACAAGCAAATTATCTTTTCTTCCGATAAACACCCAAACTATATCCCAGAGCTTGCCGACAGACTGAAGTCTAGATTTGCTCAAGGGATGATTGTGGATGTATCAGAGCCAGAATACGAATCTCGCCTCGCTATTTTAAAAGTAAAACTGACAGAGCAGGGAATAGACTTGGAGCCAGAAATTATAGATTATGTAGCTTCTAGTATAAGGGGGAATATTCGAGAACTAGAAGGAAGTTTAAATAGTATTGTTTGTCAATATCGCCTAAAAAACAAGCCTCTAACTCTAATAGATGTCAAAAATATTTTAAAAAATAATATTAGACCAAAGAAAAATGTATCTATTAAAGAAGTAGTGAGGACTGTGGGAGAATATTATCAATTAGATGAAGCTTCTATATACGAAAAGACACGCAGAAAAGAGATAGTAAAAGCAAGACAAATAGTAATGTATTTACTTAGAGAAGATTTTAATGTGTCTTACCCGCTTATAGGTTCTAAATTAGGAGGCAAAGATCACACGACAGTAATACACTCTTATTTAAAAATTCAAAAAGATATGAGGGTTGACCCGCAATTGATGCAAGAATTGGAACAGATTAGAATAATGTTTAGATAGAGGTTGATAAACAGTTGATAAGTTATTGAGAAGTATAAAAGAATGTGGGTATAAATAAAGGTTGTTTAATTATAAAGTGTTAATAAAAAAGTTTAAAATATTGGTAGTAATTTAATTTTGTGTATAAGTGTAAAAGTTATTAGAGTTATTTAAATAAATAAATTCTAAATAAAGCTTATTAAGTAATAGTTTAAATAGTTATCCACTTATCCACAAGACTAATAGTATTAATAGATTAAATATATAATCAATAAACAGTATGCAACATATAAAAATAGAATGTGAATTAGATAAAATTAAAAATGCAATCTCTCAAGTAGAGAAAATTACAGGAAAGAATCTAACTCTACCTGTTCTCAGTTCTATTCTTTTTATTGCATCAGGTAAATCATTAAAACTTCGTGCTATGAATTTGAGTTTAGGTATAGAAGTAGAAATTGCAGCTAAAATAGAAAGTGAGGGTATAGTAGCTATATCAGGGCAAGTATTAGCGGGAACATTTTTAAATATATTTCAAAATGAAAATATAAAACTTGAAGGAGTAGATGGAAATTTATTAGTACAAACTAAAAAGAGTCAAATAAAACTCAAGGGTCAACCACACGACGATTTCCCGACTATCCCCACTGTTTCTGGGGCAGAGTTTGAAATAGAAGCAAAGAAGCTTGTAGAAGGCATCAAGGCTGTTTACTATAGTGCTTCAGTGTCAGATATAAAAGCCGAGATATCTAGTGTTTACATTTATTCAAATCAAGATAATTTAGTTTTTGTTGCTACTGATTCATTTAGACTTGCAGAAAAGAAAATTAAAATTAAAAATATCCTAGAAATAGAAGGTATATTGATTCCTTATAAAAACATTTCTGAAATTTTAAGAGTTTTTGGAGATATTTCTGGTAGTGTAAAGGTTTGTTTTAATAAAAATCAAATATCTTTTTCTTCCGATAATATTTACCTCACATCTAGGATTATAGATGGGGTATATCCTGATTATAGGCAGATAATTCCAAAAGAATTTAAAACAGAAATTGTGGTACTCAAGCAAGATTTATTAAATGCATTAAAATTATCAAATATATTTTCAGATAAATTTAATCAACTAAATTTAGTGGTGAATGTAAAAGAAAAAATATTTGAACTTTCTTCTGCAAACAACGACATAGGTGAAAATAAAACACACTTAGACACAGTGATAAAAGGTGAAGATGTGACCCTAGGATTTAATTATAAATATTTCTTAGATTGTTTTAGTTCAATAACTACAGACAGTGTTTCTATTAGATTGAGCGACAATACAAGACCAATGGTTATAAACCCAGTATCTGATACCTCTTTTACTTATCTGATTATGCCGATGAATAGATAAAATTCCCCTCTTGAGGGGTGGCTCGGTAATCCGAGACGGGGTGGATAAAATACTTCCACCTCCCCCTTAGGGGGTACTCCTCAAGAGGAGAATAAAAAACATTATGATCGAAATAAAAGACATATTACTAAATATTAGCAATGTCTTGCTCAAAGCAGACATAAAACGCGAGACTGTTAGAGATGTATTGAATTCTGTGTTGGGTATTGAAATAAAGCGTGAAGATATTCAAATAAAAAACAATACTATTTATCTAAATATAAAACCCATCTACAAAAACGAGATTTTCTTAAAAAAAGAAGAAATCAGAGAAAAGCTAGAAAAATCTCTAGGCAAAAGACATCCAGAAATATAAATACTTTTTATATTACTCCACCCTAAAAATAGTATATGCTTCTGATCTGTTTGAGACAGTATCATAAGATATTACTTTTATTTGATTTTCGTTTCTGAGATTATCTAATTCTGATGGAACAAAAGGGAAGGTAAATGGATAGTTTGCAGTGCCCAAAAATACATCATTTATAAATACATCTATCTTTTTTAGAGGGTAGGGGCCGGTGTTGTTTACTTTTAAGTATATTATTTTATCTGCTAGGTATGTATCTGTGCTATTTGGCTCTACAACAGAAATGTTAGAAACAGATGTATTTGTGTGAATTGAATCTGACCATGTTGGTATATTTGCCTCTGTTGTCACACCATATTTGTATTTATTTTTCTCCCACCAACTTTGCACAGGTATCTCCCAATGTTCAAATTGTGAGTCGTCACTTGGGTTTGATGGTGAAGGACCTAAAATATCATTTTTATTGACCCAGTAGAGAATAGTATGCACATTTGTTATAGCTACTTCTTGTTTTGTTTCTACTGGAGTGAATTCTGTGGCTAGCCCACCTGAAATTTTATCTTTTATAAATGTCTCATTACCTTGCCAAATACCACGCAATATTGGCTTTACTTTTGTTGGATCTACTTCTAGGTTTGGTCTCTCAAAATTTTCACTCGGCAGTACTTTGAGTGCTTCTTTTATAAATCTATTCCAAATAGGTCCTGCCACAGCCGAACCTCCTTTTTTCATTGGTTTATTGTCATTGTTTCCAGCCCACACACCCACAGATATAGACGGAGTGTAGCCTATAGTCCACGCATCTTTGTTGTTGTTTGTTGTTCCTGTTTTTACTGCTACTTCATACCCTGGGACTACGAGAGGGGAATTGACTCCAAATGTCGGAATACGATTTTCATTTTTTTGCAAAATATCCGAAATAATCAACGCTGTGTTTTTTGGCAATACTTCTCTTCCTTTATTTATTTCAAATTCTTCTAATATATTTCCTTCAGCATCTTCTACTTTTAGTATGCTAGTATAATTATTTTTTATGCCATCGTTTGCAAATACACCGTATGCTGAAGTTATATCAAGAAGTGTTACTTCTCCGCCTCCAATAACGAGTGTCAAGCCATAGCGACTGATGTCTGAGAGTGTGCTGATACCCATATCTTCTGCTGTTTTTAGAGAGTCACGCATACCAGCCAGGTAAAATAGTTTTACTGCAGGAATGTTTCTAGATTGAGCCAAAGCATTACGCAAACTTATCGGTCCTACTGTTTTGCCATCATAATTTTGGGGCATATAACAATCACTCTGGCTACCAGTCATCGCTTTACCATAAGCATTACAAGTAGTTTGAAATTCTGTTGGCAAATCAAACAGTACTGTGTCAGGAGTAAAACCCTTGTTGAAAGCTGTGGCATAGATAAAAGGCTTGAAAGAAGAGCCAGGCTGACGCTTTGCTGTGGCTACATTGAAGTTACCATCTATAGTTTTATCAAAATAGTCTCTTGACCCAATCATTGTCAAAATTTGCCCAGTCTTGGGGTCTATGGCCACAAGCGAGGCATTCTTACCATTCCAATCTTTTTCGTTCTTTAAGGCTTCTTCTTTTGTTATTTCTTCTCCTTTTTCTTGGAGGTTATAATCAAGCGTGGTTGTAACCTTGAGTCCACCTTTTTCTACTATATCTATACCATATTTTTCTTCCAAATAATCTTTGATAAAAAAGACAAAGTGCGGTGCTTTTAATCCCTTCAGTTCCTGTGGCAAGAACGCTACGGGCTCACTTTTTGCTAAATCATATTCTTCTTTGGTAATGAAATTTAATTCTTGCATCTTATAAAGTACTAAATTTTTTCTATCCTCTAGTTTATCTGTGTGTTTTCCATATGGAGACAAGTATGATGGGGATTGTGGTATTCCAGCTAGATAAGCTGATTCGGCTATAGACAATTCACTTGCATGTTTATCAAAATAAGTTTTACTAGCTTCTTCTATACCATACACTGTGCCCCCATAAGGAACTTCGTTTAGATACAACTCCAATATTTTTTCTTTAGACATTGAGGCGTCTATTTTTACTGCCAGCACCCACTCTTTTACTTTTCTAACTAAACTCTTTTTAGAATTTAAAAGCGTGTTTTTTACGAGTTGTTGAGTTATCGTTGAACCTCCTCCACCAATACCAACATGAAATATATTTGACAGGACAGCTCGGACGGTGGATCTTATTCTGACTCCACTATGATTATAAAATTCAGCATCTTCTATGGCTACAGTTGCGTTTTTTATATTTACCCCCATAGATTCAAATGGAATGTTTGTTCTGCGCTCATCCTGGTGTATGTCATATAGTAGTACTTCTCCTGTTCGGTCGTATATTTTTGTTGAGTTTATTATTTTTCTTTCAACAAACGAATTGTAGTCTGGAGCCTTGAGTGTGGCTACCCAGATGATGCCAAGTGCAAAGAAAAAAAGAAAAGCCCCAGCCAAAAAATATAATATATGTTTAGTCAGTTTAATTTTCTTCAGATTTTTTTCAGTTATTTTTAACTTTTTTTTAATCATAAATACGTTTTTACAATATAGCATATTATGTGTTATAATTCGAGTTATGAAGGTTATAACAGACGAGAAAATAATCGATGAAGTTTTAAGTCGTGGAGTCCATGATGTTTTCACGAGAGAAGAATTAAAAAAGAAACTTCTCTCTGGCAAGCAGTTGCATTTTAAACTCGGGACTGATGTAACTGGCTCTTTTTTGCACCTTGGACATTCTGTGATCCACCGCAAACTTCGAGATTTTCAAGAACTCGGACATAATGTCACCCTTATCATAGGGGATTTCACTACTTTGGTTGGAGACCACTCAGACAAAATAGACATGCGTAGCGAAACAAACTCAAGAGATATAAAAGAAATGGAAAAGAGTTACAAAAAACAGTTTTTTAAGACTGTTATTGAAAAACAAACTACAATAAGACATAATTCTGAGTGGTTAAAAAAATTAAATTTTAATGATGTAATAAATTTAACTAAAAATTTTTCAGTTGCTCAAATGCTTGATAGGGAATCTTTTATGCAAAGATATAAATCTGGCAAAGAGATAGGATTGGACGAGTTTATGTATCCTTTAATGCAAGGGTATGATTCTGTTGCATTGAATTGCGATGTTGAGCTTGGGGGGACCGATCAGACATTTAATTTGCTTGCTGGTAGGCATCTCATGCCTACATTCAAACAAGTTCCTCAGTGTGCTGTTGTTATGAAATTGCTGCTTGGTTCTGATGGCCGACCAATGGGAAAAAGTTTAAAGAATTTTATACCCATCGGGGGAGAATCTATAGAAATGTATGGGCAAATTATGTCTGTGGTAGATGATGTGATTTTTGATTACTTCGAACTTGTTACACGGGTGCCTATTTCTCAGATAGAAGAAATGAAGCAAAAAGTAAAAATTGGAGAGAACCCTATGATGTTCAAGAAAATACTTGCAAAAAACATCGTGTCTTTTTACCACGGAAAAAAGAAAGCAAAAGAAGCAGAGGAGAGCTTTATTAAAACTTTTCAAAAAGGAGAAATTCCAGAAGAGATGACAGAAGTGAAAGCAAAAGTAGGGGAGAAACTTTTAGATTTATTAGTCAGAGAAAAAATTATTTCTTCTAAAAGTGATTTTAGAAGGTTAGTAGAAGAAAAAGCTGTTACAAACCTAGATACAGATGAAAAATTAGAAGATGTAAATATAGTAGCCGTGTCTGGTATGAGATTTAGAATAGGGAAAAAAAGGTTTGTAAGAATTATATAAAAAAACAGAATTAGAAAATTTTTTAATAGTCTGGGGATTTTTTCCGAGGACTTTAAAAAATTTTCTAATTCTGTTTTTTTATTAGTGAAAAGAATCGTCAGGATCCTCTTCGTCTTCATCAAACCTAAAGTCATTGATAGCTTCATCTGCTAGGGGATCTAGCAGATCATCATCGTCTTCTTTTAAACTATCTTCTGCTAAAACTTCTTCATCATCGTAACTCATATTTATTTAAAATTTATTTAATTATAATAATTATTATATTTCTATCAAAAACAAAATTGTTTGGCAAGATGTAAATCAAAAATATGTGGATAACCCGGTAGTAGAACTTTGCGATATGTAAAACATGCATCTAGCAAGATGCGTCGCAAAGTCTCACTACCGGGTAACCCCTATTCAATATTTCTTATGTGTGCAAATGCCGTGAGTGCTATGGCTATTGCATCTAGTTCATCATCGCTTTTTTTAGCATTATCTATGTCCACCAGCATCTTTACCATCTTTATCATCTGCTCTTTGCTCGCTTTTCCGTAGCCGGTAGTAGCTATTTTTATCTGGGGTGGAGACGCTTCAAATATTTTAAGTCCTGCACACATGGTCTCATATATCACGACACCTCGCACTTCTGCCACACGCATGACTGTTTTTTGATTTGTAGTTAAAAAGAGTGTTTCTATAGAAAGCACGTCTGGTTTGTATTTTTTGATTATTTTTTTTACTTCTTTCCCGAGTATATGAAGCCTCTCTTCAAAAGGGAGCTTGGCAGAAGTTTTAAAACATTCGGAAAATAGCACCTTTTCCTTGTTTTTTGAACCAACGCTTTTTTCAAGCACTGCGATCCCCAACCTCTCAAACCCCGGATCAATTCCTAAAATTCTCATCTATTTATTATAGCATTTACCATATTCACTTTTTTCTTAGTACCGTAATAGCAACGGCCGTTGTCATAATGGGAACAACTATTCCGCATTAGTGAATACATCTTGTACGTCGTCATTATTTTCTAGGTCATCCACGAGTTTTTCAAGTAGCTCCAAATCTTCGTCCGTTGCTTCGACAGTACTCGTTGGTGTCCATACCAGCCCTTCCGGAGAAATTTCTTTTTTAAACGCCCAAGCTACAGAGCCGATACCAGCGAATGTTGTGCCGTTTTCTGCCAGGATATGTTTTACATCTTGGGCAGTTCTGTTTCTGCTGTCTGTGAGTGTCTCTATTATTACTCCGACTCCGCCTGGCCCATATGACTCATACATTATATTCTCCATTGTCACATTCGAGTCAGAAGCTTTTTTCACAGCTCTTTCTATTATATCTTTTGGCATATTTACCTTTTTCGCTTTTTCTATAGCACTTCGCAGTCCCGGAGAATCTTTCCCTCCGGAAAGCCGTGCCTCTACGGCGATAAACTTCACTAACTTTGAAAAAATTTTGCTTTTCTTTGCATCAGTGATTGCTTTCTTATTTTTTATTTGTGACCATTTGTTGTGCCCTGACATATGTTTTTAATATACATTAAAGTTTTTGGTATTTAGTAGCTCGACCGAGTCCAATTCTCTCAATCAAGTGCAAGGACAGAAGTTTTCTCAAGGATTGCTTTATTGTTTGTTCTGGTAAGTGTGTTTTATTTGCTATCTCTTGTACCCCAAATAAGAATTCTTTTGAGGTAAAAATCTCAAATACTTGTTTATGCTTTTCAGAAAGCAGGTCTATAGGATTATCAGTAAGTAAAATCTCTTTTGCTCTTTTTGTTTGTTCTATAAGAGTATCGAGCATAAAAATGAGCCAAGGAGTGATATCAGCTTTTTCTGTTTTATGAACTTTCTGCGTTTTCCTTAGAGCATCATAATATTGTGGTCTTTGTTCTTCTATAATTTCTTCCAAAGATACATATTTAATATAATCATAACCTGCATGCAGAAGCATCAGGTTTGTAAGCGCGCGTGATGTTCTGCCGTTACCATCTGTAAAAGGATGTATTGCAAGAAATTCAAAAATAAAACTAGCAATAATAAGTAGTGGGTGTAAATTACGCTCTTTTGCTTCCCTTATCCAAAAAAGCACATCATCCATTTCTTTTTTTACGAGCCAAGGTTCAGTAGGTTCAAATATAATTTTTTGATTTCCGAGTTGATCGATAGAGGCGACTTTATTTTCTCTGTTTTTATATTTACCTTTATGGTCGTGGTCTTTTTTTGCATAATGAAGTAAAATTTCATGAAATTGCAAAATCACACCTTCTGTTATTGGTATTTTTTCATAACCTTCAAAAATTTTATTGAGTAAGTCAGCATATCCTGCCACTTCTTCCTCGTCTCTGTTTGTTGGAGGAGTACTTTTTAAAGAAGCAAGCAACTTCTCTACTTCTTTATCTGTCATTATTGAGCCTTCAATACGAGTCGACGCACCAGTCGAAGTGACGATCACAGATTTCTGTAATTTTTTTAGAGTATAAGGACTGAGTGTTTTAGCCCCTTTCCAAAAACCCTTAAACTCGTCCACAAGGGCTATTTTTGAAGCAATTTCAGCTGTCATCTTTATTCTTTTTTCGTATATATTCTCCATATATGATTGTATATGATTATATACGATTTAAATAAATATGTCTAGTGAGGAGGATTAATCTATAGGTATTTCAAACCCCAAGTGCTCATAGGCTTTATTCGTAGCTATTCGTCCACGGGCGGAACGTTGCAGGAGGCCGAGTTGGATGAGGTAGGGTTCTATCACTTCTTCCACTGTAGCTTCTTCTTCACTCATGGCTGCGCCGATGGTCTTGAGCCCGACTGGTCCACCGTTAAATTTCTCGATCAGAATTTCTAGAAACCTTCTGTCTGAAGAATTTAGGCCTATCTCATCTATGGCGAGCATAGCCAAAGCTTCATTGACTGTTTTTTTACTTAAATTCTCACTTCCATTATTTTCTTGATTTTTCTTATATACTTGAGCATAATCACGAACTCTTTTTAGAAAATAATTTGCAGTACGGGGAGTAAATCTGCTTCTTTTTGCAATTTCTTCTAAAGCTTCTTCTTCAAATTTTATATTTAATAATTTACTAGAGCGTGCCACTATCTTTGCAATTTCTTCATTTGAATAAAATTCTAGCCTAAATACTCCCCCAGAAAATCGTGAGCGAAGTGGGGAGGAGACAAGGGCTACTCGAGTAGTAGCTGCGATGAGCGTAAAAGGTGGCAAGTCTAGCTGTATAGTGCGCGCAGAAGGCCCCTTGCCGATGATGATGTCGAGCACACCGGATTCCATAGCAGGGTAGAGTATCTCTTCTACCATTTTGTTTAGTCTGTGAATCTCATCTATGAAAAGTATATCTCCAGAAGCGAGGTTGGTAAGGATAGAAGCGAGGTCGCCTACTTTCTCTATAGCTGGGCCAGAGGTGATTTTCATTTGTCTGCCAGTCTCTTTTGCGATTAGGTGTGCGAGAGTGGTTTTCCCTACTCATCCCATTTTACTGGTCTGAGTGTTTGGTCTAGATAAGTCTCATCTGTATTTTTGTTTGTATTATTAGTTTTTTCAGTATTTTTGCTTGACATTGTTTTTATAATATGCTATATTACTAAATATTGTTATTTAAAACCGATATTCTGTTGATTATCAACAAGGTATCCACATTATAACATTTTAATTTTACTTTATATAAGTATAATTATACCAAGAGAGCACCAATCTCTAAGCAATCAGCCATCGGTTATATAATCTTGCGTAGGACGTTCTGGTATTTTTTAAATCACTGGATCTATCCTTCAAGAGATTGTTACTTTGTGGGTTTAGCCCTAAAAGGATTGTTTAGAGATTAGTGCTTTTTTTGATTTTTATTTATAAAATCACCCTGAGCAAAGTCGAAGGGTAACTATTCGATTTTATATTTCTCGTAATTCAGACAGAAGTTTTCTCCACCGGCTTTAAAATTTTTATAAGCCTCATCTATTATTTCTATAGCTTCGGCAGAATTTTTAACATGAAAAGCAAGTTTATAATCATTTTCTTCTAAATAACCTTTTGCCAAGGGTTCTTCTTTGATCCAGTGAAGCAGTCCTTCCCAGCCGTCACCGACAAGTATGATCGGTATATCACAGATATGGTGCACTTGGACCAGTTGCCAAGTATAGAAGAGCTCAAGCAGTGTTCCGAGTCCTCCGGGCTCCACTATCACTGCATTTGATAAAAGCATAAACTCATCTAGTCTTCTGGAAAATATCGGTAGTTTTTCTCTGTATCCCACTCCTTCATTAAATTTTTGTCCCCAAGGTAAATCTACTCCTATGCCCACAGAGTGTGCATTGCTTCCACTTATAGTTGTGCCCATTTTATGGCCTTCATTGGCTGCTTTCATCAGTCCTGGTCCTCCACCAGTTATTACATCTACACCTTTTTCTCCGAGCACTGCTGCGAGGTGTTTTACTCTTCGGTATATATCATCTCCTTCTTCTATTTTAGAACTGCCAAATATTGCCACTCTAAAGTGGTTATCAGTATTTTTCTTAAATTCTTCAAAATTTTCTGGATTCATATTTTATTTGTCCACATGTCGGACTTGTGGAGAATCACAAGTCCGACATGTGGTCTATTATTCTTCAAACATATCGACTACACTCTGCACTTCTTCAAATGAAGTAGTGCCGTTCAATATTTTTACCACACCGTCTTGACGCATAGAGAGTATGCCTTGAGTTTTTGCCACTTTTTTTATCTCTCGTTCACTAGGGTTTGTAGAAATTATTTTTTCTATTGCCTCATCTGTCTTGATGGCTTCAAATATACCTATTCGCCCTTTGTATCCGGTAATATTGCACTGGTCACAACCTACATGGGAATACATTCTAATTGGTGCATCTTTATTTATACCATATTTTACTAAATCTTTACCTTCTTCTATCATACCGTCTATGATAAGTTTGATTGTTTTATTTTCTTTTTCTGTACCAGATTTTTCTACTTTACACACTGGGCAGAGTTTGCGGACTAGTCTCTGAGCAATAGAGAGGGACAGTGCAGATACCATAATCTTTGGATTTATGCCGAGGTCGATCAAGCGGGGGATGACTCCAGCGGCGTTGTTTGTGTGGAGAGTAGAGAACACTAAGTGTCCGGTGAGGGCGGACTGCACTGCTATCTTTGCAGTTTCTGCATCTCGTATTTCTCCGACCATGATTACATCTGGGTCTTGGCGGAGCGCCGCCCGGAGTCCTTCCAAGAATCCATATTCTTTTTCACTGTTTGTCTGAGTTTGAGTTATGCCCTCTAGTCTGTATTCCACTGGGTCTTCAATAGTTATGATGTTTATTTCTGGGTTATATATTCTACGCAAAAATGCATACAGCGTGGTTGTTTTACCAGAGCCTGTTGGACCAGTGACTAGTATGAGTCCGTTTGGTTTCGCTATTTGTTCTTCGATAATAGAGAATAGATATGATTCGATACCGATACTGTCGAGCCCGACTTGGATTGATTTTGGGTCGAGTATTCTCATGACGATGGACTCACCATATGATCCAGGGATGAGTGAGGTACGGATGCTGATCTCGTCGTTACCTTCAGTGATACTAAATCTCCCATCTTGGGCCTTGTTTGCAGTGAGTTTCATTCCAGAGAGTAATTTAATTCTAGAATTTAATAAATTATAAGTATCTATTCCAAAAAAATCTACATCTTGGAGTACACCGTCGAGTCTCAATCTGAGGCGACCTCGGTCTTTCTCTGGTTCTATGTGTATGTCTGAAGCGTTGATAGCGATAGCTCCTGCTAGTATGATCTCTAGCAGGCGAGAAATCTTGTGTACTTTTTTTTCTGCCATTGCTTTTTTGATAAGTGCAGTGATGTCTTGCATTTGGTGGATATTTTTTGCTGTTTCACGCAAAATTTCTCCAGATATATCCAAGCCCCCAATCTTAGAATTTTCGGCCATAGAAAGTTCTTGATATCTCTCCCAAACCTTTTCTATACTTCTGTTTGAAGTCATATAAAAAGTAGGCACCAGTGCTCTGCGTTCCATGTCTTCTGTTAGTTTGCTGATGAGTTCGGGGGAGGGGGAGCGGAGAGCAATGTAAATATTTTTACCGAGCAATTTAAACGGTGCAATGTGCATCTCTCGCGCATCTCGTTCGGGTACAGAGCGAAGTGCCTCATTGTCTATTGGTATTCTGTACAAGTCCACATATGGCAAGCCGTATTTACTCTCGGCCAGCACTGCCACGAGCTGTTCTTCTTCTACTCTCCGCAAATCCTCCAGCTGTTTATTTTGTTTTTCTTCATCAAAGTTGGACATATGTTAGTTGATTATATCTTTTAATTTGCATTCACACACTTGACATTTCTTTATATAAAATTATATAATACTTGTATATTCACACGAAAAAGGATCCGAAAGGTGCTTGTGCCTTAGGAGCCTTTTTCATTTCTATTTAAATTTATATAAGACCTTATGTTTTCAATATAGTCATAAAATTCTGAACCGAGTTCTTTGTATAATGAAGAAGCAAACTTTTTATTTGGAAAAAGTATTTTTTTAAACTTATTTTTCTTTATTAAATAATCAACTAATTTTTTGTAATCCCCATCTCCAGATATCAATACCACTTTCTCTAATTTTTCATTATCGAGTAGATGCTTCATTGTTTCAAATACAATATCAGTGTCCACATTACCTTTCTTTTGTGCTTTTAGATTAGCATTATGTTCTTTAAATGATACAATGAATCCAGCTTTTTGCAGGTTACTATATAAGTCTTGTTGTTTTTCTGATACATAACCTAAAAAATAATAAGCTTCTTCTATGTGGTACTTATCTTTTAAGTAAATTCTAAGTTTATTGTGATCTATTTTCCAATTCTCATCCTTTATAC
>Ga0075928_105_pt1 | contig 33498 bp, 55 predicted proteins | sample RifGroA2_FD_67908 | JGI IMG/M metagenome (GOLD analysis project Ga0075928, IMG submission 67908) | Parcubacteria (Nomurabacteria) bacterium GW2011_GWA2_40_9 | reverse complement strand
TTGCGACCACCACCCACTAAATCCCAGGCCAAAACCAAAACCAAAAAATCAAAACCCAAAACCACCCAAAATCATTCGCACGCATTATTAGTTCAAGGCGGCCCCGTAGGGCCGCCTCTTTTTTATTTCACCAATCCAGCTTTTAGTAGAGTAGCATAAGCGCCGTTTTTCTTAAAATTTTTATGTTAAAATATCCAAATGTACATTTTTCTAGACGAATCAGGTGTAGATAAACAAAAAGGTAAATCATCTATTGCTCTGGTTTATATTACCGTTGAAAATTTGGATGTTTTGCAAAACGCAGTTTTAGAGGCAGAAAAGAAAATAGGGATAAAAAATTTTCATTGGTCACATAGTGCATGGAGCGTGAGAAAGCTTTTCATAGAAGAAATTTGCAAACAAGATTTTAAAATAAAAATAGCTTTAATAAAAAACCCATTTTTTGCTAGTAGCGGTTACGAATATGCCTTGCAACACTTGGTAGTTGAGAGAAATGTCATATCTATGATAATAGATGGTAAAAAAAGTAAAAGTTATGAAAGAAAATTTAAAAAAGTTTTGCGTGACAAAGGTATTTCTGTTCAAAAATTAAAAACAGCAAACGATGAAGCATATCCTGCATTGCGTATAGCAGATGCTATTGCTGGAGTAGTTAGATATAGATACGAAAACCCAGAGGACGAAAGAGTTCAATATCTCTATTCAAAATTTGTCAAAAAAATACTAATTATTTTAGAGGAGTAAAAACGAAAACCGCCCCTTTCGGGGCGGTCAGCTTTGCAAGTAGTTTATTACTAAACTTTTCCTAAAAGGAATTTGTCCTTGTAAGCTAGTTATACATCAAGTATAACATAAAGTATCAGATATATGCAAGCACTCGGTATTATTTAAGTTTTCACCAATCCAGCTTTGAGGAGGGTAGCGTATACGCCGTTTTTCTTTATTGTGCGGAGGCCACGAGTGGAAACTTCGATAGTTATAGTTTTATTGAGTTCAGGCACAAACACTCTCTTTTTCTGGAGATTTGGGAATTTGCGTTTCTTGCCAGTCGGGTTGAATTTGGTCGCACGAGTACGGTTTGAGTATCCGCCCCCGACTATTGAACCCTTTTTAGTTATAACACATATTTTCGCCATAGTTTTTTTATGCTATCATTAAAGTTATCATTATGCAAATTATTGATGCAATCTTTTACATAGCAATACTTATCATGTCCGTCGTCATTCACGAAGTCTCTCATGGCTATGTGGCAGAACTCTACGGAGACAAGACTGCTCGGCATGCGGGCAGGCTCACACTCAACCCAATAGTGCATTTAGATTTGTGGGGATCTCTGATTATTCCAGCTCTTTTGTATTTCTCTACAGGCTTTGCTTTCGGCTGGGCGAAGCCTGTGCCGTATAATCCAGACAATTTGTCTGACCGCAAATGGGGGAGCATCGCAGTGGCTGCAGCAGGAGTATGTGCAAATCTTTTTATTGCAGTTTTCTTTGGACTTATTTTGCGTTTTACTTATGCACTAGATATGCCGACTGGGTATGATTTTATGCTCTACTCTATTGTCATCATAAACTTGGCATTGGCTATCTTTAACTTAGTACCTATACCTCCACTAGATGGGTCCAAAATACTTTTTCCATTACTTCCGCAGTCTTTTTCTCGAGCAATAGATTCTATAGAACAATATTCTATTATTTTTCTGCTTATCTTTATATTCTTCTTTTCGGAGTTTTTGTCACCTATTTTGGGGTTTTTGTTTAAGCTCATTACGGGGTTGTCTTTGTAAATTCTCCTCTTGAGGAGTACTCTGCTAGCAAGCAGAGGGAGGTGGATGTATTTATCCACCCCGTCTCGGATTACCGAGCCACCCCTCAAGAGGGGAATAAATTTGCATTTTTTTACGAGATGTAGTAGATTAAACGAACTAATGCCAACCATAAATCAATTAGTAAAGAAAAGCCGAGTAAAAGTACACCGCAAATCAAAAACTGTGGCTCTTGCTCGTGGTTTCAATGTTTTAAAAAATCGACCAGTATTTTTCCCTGCCCCTTTCAAACGAGGTGTGTGTACAAAGGTGACCACCACCACTCCAAAGAAGCCGAACTCTGCTCTCCGAAAGATAGCCCGTGTACGACTGACAAACGGAATGGAAGTGACTGCATATATCCCAGGAGAAGGGCACAACCTCCAAGAACACTCAGTGGTTATGCTTCGTGGTGGCCGTGTAAAGGACTTGATTGGAGTACGATATCACATAGTACGCGGTGTGCTAGATACCCAAGGTGTAGAGAAGAGAAGACAAAGTAGATCTCTCTATGGAAATAAAAAACCAAAAGCAGGCGACAAGAAAAAGTAATTAATAGAAACTAGAACCTAGCAACTAGAACCTAATCATATATATGCGAAGAAAAGTAAAAAACAGAAATATAGTACAGCCAGACTTTATCTACAACTCTGCCAAGTTAGAGAAGTTTATAAACTACATCATGTGGTCTGGAAAAAAGGAAACTTCAAGAAAGATCATGTATCAGGCTTTTGATGTGATCAAAGAAAAGACTGGTAACCCAAATCCACTAGAGATATTTGACCTCGCTATAAAGAACGCTGGCCCACTGACTGAAGTCCGCTCAAAGCGTATCGGAGGTGCAAACTATCAGGTCCCACGAGAGGTTCGTGCCGAGCGCAGACTCGCTCTAGCTATGCGCTGGATCCGGGACGCTGCTAGAAAAGGCAAAGGCAAGCCTATGCATATAAAACTCGCCGAAGAACTAATCCTAGCTTCAAAAAACGAAGGGTCTGCTATCAAGAAAAGAGAAGACACTCACAAGATGGCCGAAGCAAACAAGGCATTCGCTCACTTTGCTTGGTAGAAGCTAAAAAGTTCCTACTCAAGTTTTTTTGGTGTTTACAATAAAAATGCTATAATGTTTAGTATGTTAGATAGATATATCCCCCAAATAAAAGAAGTTATAAAAGATTTTGATCCGTCTCTTAGAAATCGGTATTTTATATTTGGTTCGTCTATAAGTAAAGAAAGATTTAATGACATAGATATAGGAGTTATCGGTGCAAATGCTTCGGGTATACGAGTATCTGATTTAAAAGAAAAAATTGAAGATACCACCATACCATATTTTTTTGATATAATTGACTTTGATTCTGCCGAGAAATCATTTACTGATTATGTTTTTAACAATAAAGTTTTATGGATGAATTAATAGAATTAAAACTTAAAGAGTTTGAATAGGAGGAAGAATGAAATTTGGTAGGACTTTTTTAGCAGATAACCCCCTGCCATTTTTATTTGCCCCGTCGTCCGTGAACGGTTTGCAAAAAATGTTTGAATTATATATTATTTAAGTATGAAAATAGAGAGAGTTAAAAATACAAAAGAAAAAGGACTTATTGAATTTTTGGTATATAAAGAAGGCAAGACTTTTGTTGGTGTTTGTCTTACTTTTGATATTATTGAAGAAGGCAATAACCCCGAAAAATTAATGAAAAGTATACAAGAAGCAGCTCAAGGGCATTTGAAAGTTGTTCGAGCAGAAAATATGTCAAATGATTTACTTAATAGATATGCCCCAAAAGAATATTGGGATGTATATTATAGGGCAATAGAAGAAATAAAAAGCAAGAAACCAATAAAGTCACCTTATAGTTTTTTAATTTTTCCATATGCCTCGAGGACTGTTTAATTGGACTTATAGAGATGTGATAGATTTCATTTCTGAAAATGGTTTTGTTTTTCATAAACAAAGAGAGGGTTCTCATGAATATTGGATAAATAAATCAACAGGTACAATCCTTGATATAAATTTTCACGGACAAAAAATATGAAAATAGTTCTTACTGATCATGCTAAAAAGAGAACTTATGAAATCAACATACGACAAAATTGCAGATGCATTGTATATAACTTTTCAAAAAGGTAAGGTTTTTAATACATTGAAACTCTCAGACAGGATGATGGTTGACTTAGATAAAAGAGGAAACACTATAGGCATTGAAATTCTAGATGCCAAAAATCAGCTTTCTATAAAAAGTTTTACAAACATATCTAATATACCTTTGTATAATTTAGAGTCAGAATTATCGGTTGCAAGATAAATTTTTCTATTATACAAGACTTATCATTTTATTTGCAAAAAATATTTGTATAATATATAGTGTTCGTTATATGGAAAGAGATTATCCACTAGAAAAAGTTCGCAATTTTGGAATCATTGCGCACATTGATGCAGGCAAGACTACCACGACAGAGCGTGTACTATTTTATACTGGCGTATCACACAAGATAGGTGAGGTACATGACGGAGAGACAACCACTGACTGGATGGAACAAGAAAGAGAAAGGGGTATCACTATCACTTCTGCGGCTGTAACATGTTTCTGGACTCCTACCTATGATTTAAAAAATAAAAATTTAAAACACAGATTTAATATTATAGATACACCAGGACATATAGATTTTACCGTAGAGGTAAAGCGTTCTCTTCGCGTGCTCGACGGGGCAGTGGTAGTGTTTGACGGAGTAGCGGGAGTAGAGCCACAGTCTGAGACAAACTGGCGCTATGCTAATGAAGCAAATGTGCCTAGAATTTGTTTTATAAATAAATTAGATAGAATAGGTGCATCTTTTGAACATTCATACAAAACTATTTTAGACAGACTGACAAAAAAAGCAGTCCGCATGCAGATACCTATAGGCCTTGAAGAAAAACATGAAGGAGTGATAGATTTACTCAAAATGAAAGCATATTACTTTGAAGGCGAGATGGGCAATGTTGTATTAGAAAAAGAAATTCCTGAAGAATACAAAGCACAAGCGCTCGGCTTTCACAATGAACTTGTAGAGAAAATAGTAGAAAATGACGAAGCTTTGATGATTGAATATTTAGAAGGCATAGTTCCTAGTTATGATACTTTGAAAAAAGTACTCCGCAAGGCAGTCATCGCAAACGAAATTTTCCCAGTATTTGCTGGCTCAGCTTTGAAGAACAAGGGTGTTCAGCTCGTGCTCGATGCAGTTGTAGATTATCTCCCAGCTCCGACAGATATTCCTCCGATCCCGGGAATCAATCCTGATACTGAGGAGCCTATGGTTAGACATGCGTCTGACACAGAACCTTTTTCAGCACTCGCTTTCAAGGTGGCTACTGATCCATTCGTAGGGCAAATTATTTTCTTCCGTGTGTATTCAGGATTTCTTTCTGCTGGAAGTTATGTTTATAATCCTCGAACTAGAAATAAAGAAAGAATTGGTAGAATTTTGCGTATGCACGCAAACGACCGAGAAGAGGTAAAGAAAGTATATGCAGGGGAGATAGCAGCAGCAGTAGGTCTAAAAGACACTATTACTTCAGATACTCTTTGTGATGAAAATGCTCCAGTAGAATTAAACAGAATCGTTTTTCCAGAACCAGTTATCTCACTTCGCATAGAACCAAAGACAAAAGCTGACCAAGAAAAAATGGGCATGGCACTCAACCGTCTCGCCCAAGAAGACCCTACTTTCAAAGTGACCACCGATCAAGAAACAGGAGAGACTATCATCGCAGGTATGGGGGAACTTCATTTGGAAATTATTGTGGACCGTATGAAGAGAGAGTTCACCGTGGAAGCAAATGTAGGTAAGCCACAGGTAGCATATAGAGAGACTATAAACGGCACATCTGAAACAGAAGGTAAATACATCAAGCAGTCTGGCGGACGCGGAAACTATGGTCATGTAAAGATCAAGGTCAAGCCTATGGTGGCATTGACAAAAGAAGAAATAGAAGACCTACCAAAGAATACCAAGAGGTCAGAAGGTTTTGAATTTATAAACAGCATCAAAGGAGGAGCTATCCCGCAGGAGTACATTGCGCCTTGTGAAAAAGGATTCAAAGAAGGACTCGACCGTGGAATACTTGCAGGGTTCAAGATGGTCAATGTGTCTGTAGACCTTTGGGATGGATCTTTCCACGAAGTGGACTCAAACGAAATGGCTTTCAAGATAGCAGCATCAATGGCAATACAGGATGCATGTCGCATGGCAAAGCCAGTGATCCTAGAACCGATGATGAAAGTAGAAGTAGTCACCCCAGATAAATTTATGGGAGATGTCACAGGAAATTTATCTAGTAAGCGTGCACTGATCGAAGGTATGGAAGATCGTGGCATGAACAAAGTTGTAAAGGCTATCGTGCCGCTTTCAGAAATGTTCGGATACATGACAGGCCTCCGCTCTATGACCGAAGGGCGTGCATCTTTCACTATGGAATTCATTCGTTACGACATCGTGCCAAATAATGTGGCGGAAATGATAATATCTGCACGAAAATAAAAAATAAAATCAAAAAACCATGATTTTTAATCCCCAAAACTGTTGGCAAGTCGCTTCTAAAAAACGAAGCATAAAGATTACCAACCGTTTTGGGATTTTTTATTTGCTTGACTTTGTGCGCACAATGTATATACTTATATCATGACTACTTTAAATATACGAATTGATGAAAAAATAAAAGAAGATGCTCGCAAGACTTTTGCACTTATGGGTCTGGATATTTCTAGCGCTGTGAAGCTTTTTTTATACCAGAGCGTGCAAGAGAAGAAGATTCCTTTTGAAGTGAAGACTATAAATGGATATACTCAACGATATGAATCTGAAATTCTAAAAGAAATAGCAAATATTGAGAGAGATTTGAAAAATAAAAAAATAAAAACTTATAAAACTGCAAGACAAATGCATGAAGCAATTTTAGGTAAAAAAGTATATGCTCTCAATAATTGAATCAAAGAAATATAAAAAGTCTTTAAAGCTGTATATGCAAAATAAGAATTTTGATGTTTCAAAACTTGAAAAAATTATTGAATTGATTCAGAAAAGAATTCCGCTTGATGCAAAATATCATGATCATAAATTAAAGGGTCAATTGGAAGGCATTCGCGAATGCCATATCTATCCAAACATTTTGTTACTCTATAAGATTTTAGATAAGGAATTGATACTTCTTTTAGTGGATATAGGTTCACATCCAAAATTTTTTTAAAAATATACTAATCAAAAAGATATCCGTAAAGACGAACGCCGGGTGTTCGTCTTTTTTGTTTTGTTTGCTGCACAAGTTCAGATACATATGAGACTTTTAATTAAGTCTTTTTATGCGACAATTTAACAAATTAAAAGGAACAAAAGGATTCATAACAATCTGGAATCGTATGCTACGGTTTAGGCATATGATTACCGAACAAGCAAAAGAAAGGTGTCGGATTCTTGCATTCTGGGAGAAGTACGGGAATCTGGCAACTAAAGAAGCTTTTAACAATTTTTACGGAACTCAGAATATTTTTTAGCCCCTCAAAACATTTGTGTTATCTCGGTTCAAAGAAGTTAAATTTACAAAATATAGTTTGGAAAGAAGGGAAATATTATGTGTCTCAATGTTTAAATGTTGATATTTCTAGTTTTGGCAAGACAAAAAAAGAAGCACTTAAAAATTTAAGTGAAGCACTATCTCTATATTTTGGAATTTAATAAAATAGATTTTTTAAAAATCAAATCCGTTTTAGCTTTTATTAGGCCTTTTTTTATTTTTCTGTATATGTTACAATTTAAGTGTGTAAATTTATATGATTATATACTTTACAAAACATGCTCAAGAAAAGTTTAGCTTATTAGAAAAACATGGAGTTATAATTTCAAAGAAAATAGTAGAAAGTACTGTAATAAAACCTGAAAAAATAGACTCTAGTCGGCTCCCATTACTCATTGCCCAAGCAAGTTTAAATAAAAGTCATGTGTTACGAGTAGTATATAAAATAGAAATGCGAGTTATAAAAATTATTACTTTTTATCCGGGAAGAAAAACACAATATGATAAATAAAAAAACCAAAATTAAATATGATTCTGAATCTGATGTGATGAGCTTGGAACTTTTAAATAAAGGTCAGATAGATTTTGCTTCTGAACTCGGTAATTTCATAGTGCATTTTACTAAAAACAATATTCCGGTTTTGATAGAAATAGTAGAAGCATCCAAATTTCTCAAACAAAGTAACAAAGTGTTGAATATTCCTCAAGTAAACAGACTTTCTTACGCAAGATAAAATCTACAATATATAACCCAAAAAAACAGAAGCATTGCTTCTGTTTTTTTGTTTGCTTGACAAATCCAGAGAGAGTAGATTTAAGAAAATATTTGTTAACTAAAAATTCTTTCATCATGAAAAAGAAATTTAAATTACATTTAGAAATAGGCACTTTTTTTATTTGATATTAAATTTATTTTTTGATATGCTAGAGATATGAATATTGTAACTATGCCCAGAAATAAATATATGCAAATTTTAGATACTCAAGAAAAACTTCGGGGTGATTTGACTCGTTTGCAAAATATTGTCTATCACATTGCTCAAGATGAAATAAAACCTGAATATATAAAAAGACTTTCTAAGATTGAAAAAGGGCTATCTTTGGGTAAGGGTATGAAGTTTAAAAATAAAAATGAGGTAAAAAATTTCTTTAATTCTCTTTAATTATGGAAATTAATCAAAAAATAAATTTTGTTTTTTCTATAGAATTTAAAAAAATTCTTGAGAAAATGGCAAGAAAAGATAAATCAGGATTAAAGAAAATAGAAGACCAAGTATATAAAATAATTTCCAATCCATTTGTCGGCAAACCTCTTCGTAATGTTATAAAAAACTACCGTAGAGTTCATATTGGATCATTTGTTTTGGTTTATAAAATAGAAAATGAAGAGATAACTTTTGCCGATTATGACCACCACGATCGTATTTATAAAAAATACTCTTTTATTTAAAACTTAAAAAACTCTCAAAAAAATACAAGGCAAGACCTTGTATTTTTTTGATTAGGTTGACAAATCAAGAGAGAGAGAGTAGTTTTAAGAAAATATCTGTTCCAGATCTGCATTGTATGTCCAGATCTAAATTTTTTATTATGAAAACGATTGAATTTATTTTTTTTACTTGGGTTTTTTTTGGCATGATAGTTGCCATAATTTTTATTTTTGTGAAATACAAAAAGCCAAAAAAAATTCCAGAAGCCAACATGGAAAATTTTCGTTTTGTTAAATTTAAAGACTTATTCCCAGACGAATAATTCTCTAATCTCCAAAGCTGTTAGTCCTTCTCCTGAAAAATGGATAAATAGACAAAACCGCTTTGGGGATTTTTTGTTTGCATTTATTTTTATCTATATGTTACAATTTAATCATGTATAGATCGCTTATAAATCCAAAAGCTTTAGGGGAAGTAAGTAAAGACCTTGGACAAATTTTCTTTGCTTCAGTTTTTCTGGCAAGTTTGATGAGTAACGATATAAATTATTTTGTTGTGCTTCTTGGTCTGTTTTTGTCACTTTTATCTTGGTCGGGTTACATTATTACTAGAAAATATGAATAATTAATTATGAATACAAATATTATGGTAAATATATATATATTGGGAGCGTTAGTACTTATTGCGCTTTTTCTTCTCATTATAGCTGCGAAGAAAGGTAATCACGAAAAGTAAAAATAATAAATAGGACATACAGAAAAACAGAAGCCTTGCTTCTGTTTTTTTGTTTGCTTGACAAATCCAGAGAGAGAGAGTAGGTTGAAGAAGATATCGTTCACTTTTTTTTAAAAAAAATTGCGACATGAACAGAAAAAAATTTGATCTAGAAAATCTAGAGCTTGCTCTAGATTTTGCTGAGCTTCTAAGAAAGCTTGGCTTTGTAGTGAATATTTTTAAAGATAATGATTTAAATATCATTATCGAATGGGAAGAAGTCAAAGGTCAGCAATGACCTTTTTTTTATTTGACATTCATTTTTAATCTGCTAGTATGATGGGAGCTGCACTTTTGCGGTTTTTCTATTGCAAATTTATAGCAAGTGAGTTTATAAAATATATAGAATTTATTATAAGTCCGACAACAGTCGGATCCTGAGCGAAAAGCGAAGGATTAATCAGTCCGCCTTTGCATGAAGCTTCGGCGAGACGCAGTTAGTAGCTAGACCCCAACAACTGGTAATCGTATGTTGAGTTCTATCTAGTAATAACAAAAATATGGCAGAAGAATTTAAAAGAGACAAGCCACATATAAATGTGGGAACCATTGGTCATGTTGACCACGGTAAGACAACTTTAACAGCTGCAATTTTGCATGTGCTTAATTTAGCTGGTAAAACAGTTCGTCTTAGAGGAGTAGATCAAATTGATAATGCTCCAGAAGAAAAAGCTCGTGGTATTACGATAAATATTTCTCATAATGAGTATGCAACAGATGCACGACATTATGCACACATTGATGCTCCAGGACACGCTGACTACATAAAGAACATGATTACAGGTGCTGCTCAGATGGACGGTGCTATTCTTGTGGTTGCAGCTACTGACGGTGCTATGCCTCAGACTAGAGAACATGTATTACTTGCGAAGCAAGTCGGTGTGCCAAAGATGATTGTATTTTTGAACAAGTGCGATATGGTTGACGACAAAGACATGATAGACATGGTGGAAGAAGAAATCCGCGAACTCTTAACAAAGCAAGGTTTTGACGGCGTAGGGGCTCCTGTTATTCGTGGTTCTGCTTTGAAAGGCCTCGAAGCTACAACAGTTGATGACGAATGGGCAAAGAAAATTCTTGAGCTTACAAACGCACTTGACACTTACATCCCAGTTCCAGAACGCGACATATCAAAGCCTTTCCTTATGCCAGTAGAAGACATATTCTCTATCGAAGGCCGTGGCACAGTGGTTACAGGTAAAATCGAAAGAGGAGTAGTAAAGGTAGGTGAAGAAATCGAAATCGTTGGAATCAAAGCTACTCAAAAATCAGTTGTTACAGGTATTGAAATGTTTAACAAAAATTTGCAAGAAGGAATGGCTGGGGACAATGCTGGTATCCTTCTTCGTGGTTTAAAGAAAGAAGATATCACTCGTGGACAAGTGCTCTCTAAACCAGGTACCACTACTCCACACGACAATTTTACTTGTGAAATTTATGTTTTGAAAAAGGAAGAAGGTGGAAGACACACTCCTTTCTTCAAGGGTTACAAGCCTCAATTCTATATCCGAACTACAGATGTGACAGGAGATGTGACTCTAGCAGAAGGCACAGAGATGGTTATGCCTGGAGATACAGTGAAGATAACAGTTAAATTGGTTACTCCCGTGGCTCTTGAGGAACAACAGAGATTTGCTATTCGTGAAGGAGGCAAGACTGTTGGAGCAGGAGTTGTTACTAAAATACTAGGATAGATTTAGACCACATGTCGGACATAGGGACTAAAAAAAAGTTGCCCCTATGTCCGACATGTGGAACATATTTAAATTCATGGCAAACACAGAAACAAAAATAAAAAAGCCTGCCCGCAATGCTTCAAGCATAGCTAATGCAGGCGGGACAAAAGATACTACTGTAAAAGTTAGAACAAAGATCACGAAAGCAATCTCCAAGAAAGACAAGAAAGAAGATGGCAAAGTGGTTCTTCGTATCCGAGTCAGGGCTTATGAGAGCAAAATATTGGACGCTTCTGTAAAGCAGATCATAGACACCGCAGTCAGATACGATGCAGTCGTCGTGGGTCCTGTGCCATTGCCCACAGAGATCAAGAAATACACTGTGAATCGTGCATCTTTTGTTTATAAAAATGCACGAGAACAGTTTGAGATACGAGTACACAAGAGACTGATTGATATTATAAATCCGAATCCAAAAACAGTCGAAGCGCTGACAAACTTGTCTCTACCTTCTGGTGTGGACATAGATGTGAAAATGCTGTAAAGATAGACCACATGTCGGACTTGTGGTTTTCCACAAGTCCGACATGTGGACAGAAATTATGAAATTTATTTTGGGAACAAAAGTGAATATGATGGAGTATTTTTCTACTGAAGGAGAAGTATTTCCTGTAACAGTTGTAAACGCTGGTCCTACTGTGGTCACTCAAGTAAAGACAAAGGCAACAGATGGATACAATGCTGTACAAATTGGCTTCGGGACTAAAAATGCAAACAATTTGAGCAAAGCACTAAAAGGTCACCTAAAAGACCTTGGTAATTTTCGCTTCTTAAAAGAATTCAGACAAGACGCAGAGCCGACCTGTAAAGTTGGCGATAATTTTAATGTTGCTGATCTTTTTGAAGCAGGGGACAAACTTCAGGTTTCTAGTGTCTCAAAAGGTAAAGGTTTTCAAGGTGTTGTCAAACGCCATGGTTTCCATGGGGGGCCTCGCAGTCACGGACAAAAGCACTCTGAACGCGAACATGGATCTATCGGTGGAGGACTCCGAACACATGTGCCAAAAGGCATGCGTATGGCAGGGAGAATGGGTGGGGACAGGATCACTCAGAAAAATCTAAAAGTAATTTTCATAGACAAAGAAAACAATATTTTATTAATAAAAGGAGCAATTCCTGGACGACGAGGGTCTTTGGTTGAAATTTTTTCAAAATAATATGGAAGCAAAAATATACAATCAAAAAGGAATCTCTACTACGACAATTAGTTTGCCTTCCAAAGTTTTTTCTGCAAAATGGCGTGCTGACCTAGTGCACCAAGTAGTAGAAGGCATGCGAAGCAACAAACGCTCTGGTACCACAGATACCAAAGACCGAGGAGAAGTCCGCGGTGGAGGCAAGAAGCCTTGGAAACAAAAAGGCACTGGACGGGCTAGGCACGGTTCTTCTCGCTCGCCTATATGGGTAGGTGGAGGTGTGACCCACGGACCACTTGCAGAGAAAAACTACAAACGAAAGATCAGCAAGAGTATGCGTGCACAGGCATTATTTTCTGTACTTTCAAAGAAGATGAAAGATGGAGAAATTATTTTTGTGGATTCTCTAGCTATGTCTAAAATTAGCACTAAATCCGGAGTTGATGTTATGAAAAGTTTAGCAAAAGCTGGTGGTTGGAGCAAAGGTTCTTTTTTGGTAGCTACTTCAAAGAAACCTAGAATCCTCACAGCTCTGTACGGACGCAACGAAAAAGCAGAAAAGAGTTACCGAAATATCCCAGCTCTTGATATAGTTTTCTTAAAGAATTTAAATCCACTGGATGTCCTGAACCATAAGTACCTTTTAATAGAAAATCCGGAAGAGAGTGTAAAGTTTTTTGAATCGAGAGGCTGAAAATTCCCCTCTTGAGGGGTGCCGAAGGCGGGGTGGATAAAACACTTCCACCTCCCCCTAAAGGGTACTCCTCAAGAGGAGAATAAAACAACAATATGACAATAATAATTACAAAAATAATAAAGAACCCGAGAATTACAGAAAAAGCATCTGGTGCTGCAGAGGCAAATGTTTACACTTTTGATGTGACTGCAAATGCAAATAAGACAGAAATCAAGAAAGCTATTTTTGCTTTATACAAAATGAAGCCAGTAAAAGTAAATGTGCTAACAGTGCCAAAGAAAAACATAGTCGTTCGTGGCAAGAAAGGGGTAAAACAAGGTGGCAAAAAAGCACTTATATATTTAAAAAAGGGCGATAAGATAGAAGTTTTATAATAAAAGACCCCAAAGCCTTGCTTAGGGAGCTCCCTAAGCAAGGCTTTGGGAACAAAAACAATGAAATCATATAAACCTACAAGTAAATCAAGACGGGGAATGACAAATGTGACCTACCGTGGAGTTCTGACAAAATCAGAACCTACAAAGTCTCTTACTCATGGGTTCAAGCGTTCTGTCGGACGAAACAATGCTGGACGGATAACTATGAGACACAAGGGTGGGGGACACAAGCGACTTTTCCGAGAGATTGATTTCTTGTATAACAAAAAAGAAATCCCTGCAAAGATAACTTCTGTAGAATACGACCCAAACCGTGGTGCATTTATCGGCCTCGCAGTTTATAAAGACGGCGAAAAGAGATATGTCATTCTTCCAAAGAGTGTTGTGCCAGGGGACACATTTATAGTTTCTCCAAATGCACCACTTATGCCGAGCAATAGACTACCACTGAAGAATATTCCCGTAGGAACATTTGTTTACAATATAGAGCTCAAGCCTATGGGCGGTGCAAAGGTAGCCCGCGGAGCTGGAATATTTGCTCAAGTTGTGGCAAATGCAGACGGGCAGACAAACATAAAGATGCCTTCTACCGAAGTCAGGAAAGTGAACGAGAACTGTTACGCTTGCGTAGGTACTGTATCAAACGAAGAACGACATTTGGAAAACTATGGTAAAGCTGGACGCAGTCGTTGGAAGGGAATCCGTCCTCGAGTGCGTGGTAGTGCCATGAACCCAGTGGATCACCCATATGGTGGAGGTGAAGGCAGGCAAGGACGCGGAACAAAGAGACCAAAAACTATGTGGGGTAAAGTCACCGGAGGCCGAAAGACCCGCAGTCCAAAGAAGTATTCAAATGTATTCATCGTCTCCCGCCGAAAAGTCGGCAAGAACAAAAAAGGAAATTAAGAAAGATTTTCTAAAATATTTTCCTTGCTAATAATTTGTATTTTGTTTGTTCCGTATGTTTCTATAAATTGAGAAGGAATGACAATTTTTTTGTTGTCGGTGTATTTGCACTCAAATAATCTGTATTCTTCTCCTGTGCGATATTCTTCTATAAAGTCTATTTCATTGCCACTTTTGTTACGCCAGTAATAGACGGTATTTTTTATACTTTGATAGCTCCGTTGTTTCATTTTTTCTGCTATGAAAAAGTTTTCAAATACATGACCCTTGTCTTTCCTAAATTCAGGCATATTGTAATTTTGAAGTAAGGTATTTAGAATTCCAGTATCAAAGAAATATATCTTATTCATAAGCTTTATCTCATCTCTTTTTCTTTTTGTAAGCGGAGGAAGTTTGAATATTATAAAGGCTTTCTCTAATATCTCTATATAAGACCTGACTGTATCTCTGCTAGTTTCAGCTTTTTCAGCAATTTCAGAATAGGATACAAGTTGTCCTACTTGTAGTGCGAGTAACCTCAATATCTTTTTTAATATTTCGGGCTTGCGGACTCCTTCATATGAAAGAATGTCTTTATATAAATAATCATTTGTAATTTTCTCTAGCAAGTCTTCTCTATTATTATTTTCAAAAACTACTTCAGGATATGTGCCGTAAGTTAGAAAGAAATCAAGAAGTCTGTTTGTTTCTAAAGTACCAAAGCTATCAGTCAGCTCCGCCATAGAAAAAGGATATAAATGAAATTCCCAGTTTCTACCTGTTAATGGTTCGTTTATTTTATTTGCCAAGTCAAAAGAACTCGATCCTGTGGCAATGATTTGCATATCTGGAAAGTTATCTATTAGTAGTTTCAAGCTTGTCCCTATATTGTGTATTTTTTGTGCTTCATCTAGTATTACAAGCTTCGCATCGCCCAAGAACTTTTTCATCTCGGTAGATGTTTTATTTGTTAATGCTCTAGCTACATCTGGCTCCTCACAAGAAAAATATTTACCACCGTATTCTCTTATTAGTTTTTTTACCAAAGTAGTTTTACCCACTCTTCTTGGACCATAGAGTATTACAACCCTACCATCAAACAACTTTTCTTTAATTTTTAATTCAATTATTCTATTGATTTCTTTCATATACTCTAATATACATAAAGTAGCTACTTTATGCAACTCTACTATACAAAAAGTAGTTACTTTGTGTAAAAGAAGAAAATAAACTAAAAGTCGGCAAGAACAAAAAAGGATAATAATTTTAAAAATAATCAAGAAAAAACAAAAAACTCCCTTCGGAGTTTTTTGTTGACATGAGTATAGCAACTTTGCTATACTATATTTGATGTAGTAATTGTAAATTTGATATAAAGATATTATAATAATGTTTAGATGGAAAAGAGATATACAGCATTGTTTCTCGATGATGTAAAAAAGATGTTGAATTCTATGCCTGAGGCGGATCGTGCTAAAGCAACAGCTGCCATCACAGCAATGAAGGAGGGACACTTTGAGCTTGTAGAAACAAAAATTCTTCGAACCCCTATTCGCGAACTTAAAATAAAAAAGTACAGATTCGTATTTTTTATACAGCAAGAATTTCTATATTTTATTCACACATTTATCAAACAAAGTGCAAGAACACCCAAAAAGGAAATAGAATATGCAGAAAAGATATATAAAAGAATTATAAAAATTTAATTTAATAAAAAATATATGAAAAAAATAAAAGCAGGGAAAAATAAAATATTGAAGCTATATACATTTGATGAGGTTTTTGCTAAGAGTTTTAAATCTGAAGCATTTCAGGGCTCTTATAATGAAGAACTTGCTCGTTTAAAGCTTTCAAATCAAATAAAACATATTCGGCTAGAAAAGGATTTGACACAAAAGGATCTTGCAGGTAAAGCTCAGATGCCTCAGTCTGTTATTGCTAGAATTGAAAGCGGAACTCACAGTTTTTCCATAGGTACGCTCAATAGGATTGCAAGGGTATTTAATAAGGAATTAGAGTTAGTTTAAAATAAAAAATCTCTCATCTGAGAGATTTTTTATTTGCAAAGTTATCCCCACCTCACTCCTCTTTTTTCTCACAAGTAAAAGTTGTATAATATATTAGTTTCTACTTAATTAAATTTAAAAAATTAAGAGGAGAAAATAAATAAAAATATGGTCAAAAGGGTTCTAAAGAAAAAAGTATCTTTTCTCTCTTCACCCCTTACATCCAAAATATATTACAACCAGCAGGTCATGAACTAGTAGCTATATTCTCTTTACCTAATACAAATCAAACTGCTAGTGTCATCAACACAATCAAACCACCCCATCCTCTTCCACCACCTCGTCCTCAAGCGACACTCCTCCAAAACTCGGAGGAGAAGAATCAACTCCCCTCCTTGTGGAGGAGGGGCAGGGGGAGGTGATGCTACTGAACCAGAAATAGAAATTATAGAAGTTACAGGTGATGAGGCAACGCCACAAGAAATTCCTGCAACAGAGCCCGCACCAATAGAAGAGAATTTATAGATTTTGGAAGAAAGCCATTTTATGGTATAATGTTTTTATGAAGAAAATGTCAACAAAACTTATTAGTGTAGTATACGAACCTTCGGAAGAAGGGGGGTATGTCGCATATGCTCCAAGTTTGCCTGGTTGCAATACTCAAGGGGATTCTTTAGAAGAAGCAGAAAGAAATATCACTGAAGCAATTGAACTTTATCTAGAAGAATTGAGTGAAGTTGGGGATATTCAGCCACAAAAAGCGTCTCCGCTTATTGGCGCAGTACTCGTATATGCCTAAACTTCCTATATTTACTGATAAAGAAATCATTTCTTTGCTTGAACAAAATGGCTTTCTTTTTTCCAGACAAAAGGGTAGTCATAAAATTTTCCGTAAAAATGGCTTTCCGCCGATCTCTGTACCTTGCCATGGAAGAGTACTAAAGAAAGGTCTTACTGCTCGTATTTTAAAAGATTCTGGTATTGATTATTCAACTTAAAATAATTTGACATTTCGCTCCCATATTTGCTAGTATGGAGCTTAAGCTCGTTAGAGCTTTTTCTTATAGAAAATATAAATATACATGACACGGTCAATCAAAAAAGGAATAAATATTGACGAGAGGCTACTTAAAAAAATAGCTGGTAAAAATCCGTTAAATACTGAAATCATAAAGACTTGGAAAAGAGCTGCTGTTATTTCTCCAGAGATGGTAGGTTTTTCGTTTGGAGTTTATAATGGCAAGGTGCATATAGCAGTACTAGCGACCGAAGACATGGTGGGGCACAGACTGGGTGAATTTTCTCCTACAAAGAAATTTACAAAGCACGGAGGCAAGATGCAGAAAGAACTTGAACAAAAGAAGAAAGAAGCTGAAATAACCCAAGCAAAAACTGCGACAGCTGCAGCCATACCGGGAGCGAAGAAGAAATAAATCACCTCACCCCAACCCTCTCCTTAAAAAAGGAGAGGGGGAAGATGAAAAAATAATTATAAAAAAACATGAAAGCATTTTTAAAAAATTACAGACAATCACCCAGAAAAGTTCGGCTCGTTGCTGACCTCGTAAAAGGGAAAAGTATAGACGAGGCAGTGGTGGCACTAGACTTTTTGGCGAAGCGGGCAGGAATGCCTATCAAGAAACTCATAGAAAGTGCAGTTGCAAATGCAAAACAAACAGGCGCGGAGAGGGAAAATCTCTTTATCAAAGAAATTTGCGTTGACAAGGGCATAGTCATGAAGCGTATGATGCCCAGAGCCATGGGAAGAGGGGCGAGAATCAACAAGCGTACAAGTCATGTGACGCTTGTTCTTGGAGAACAAGCAGTTAAAAGTATAAAGTCGAAAGTTAAAAGTAAGAAACTAGTCCCTAGCACCTAATTCATTTTATGTCAAAAATAGTTCACCCATATGCACATAGATTAGTAATACTAGAAATCAAAAGACTACAAGATTCATCATAAAGACTTCACGACCAGGAATGATTATAGGTAGGACTGGTGAAGGGGCTACAAAGCTCAAGGCAGATATTCTTAAAAAAATGGAAAAATTAGAACTTCCAAAAGCTGAAGATTTTAAATTAGAAATAGTAGAGGTAACAAATCCAGAAGCAGATGCTGCTATAGTGGCCTATATGATAGCAGAAGGACTAGAAAAACGAATGCCGTATCGCCGAGTAATAAAGCAAGTAATAGAAAAAGTAATGCAAGCTCAGGGAGTGGAAGGAGCGAGAATTGTGCTCGGGGGAAGACTCGGTGGAGCTGAAATTGCTCGGACGGAAGAGCTGAAAAGAGGAAGTATTCCACTTCAGACTTTCCGTGCGGATATTGATTTCAAACGAGAACGAGCAAACCTAGCGTACGGAGTGATCGGTATCAAGGTGTGGATTTATAGAGGTAAAATATTCGCTAAGAAATAAAAGAAATAAAATATTATGTTTATTCCAAAAAAAGTAAAATTCAGAAAGTGGCAGGTTGGACGAGTAAATCCAAAGGCTTTTACTGCTGACACCAGAGGCACAAAGCTTTCTTTTGGTTCTTTTGGATTAAAAGCTGAAAGTCAGGCACGAGTAAAATCAAACCAACTAGAAGCTTCTAGAAAAGTTATCTCTCGTACACTCACCAAAGCTGGCAAATATTGGGTGCGTATTTTCCCTGACCGACCTTTTACTCAAAAAGCAGCTCAGATGGGTATGGGAAAGGGTAAAGGCGACCCACAAGGTTATTGTTTTGAAGTTTTACCGGGGCGTATTATATTTGAAGTTGACGGAGTGGATGAGAAGATAGCTCGTGAAGCACTTCGCAAAGCAGGCAGTAAATTGCCAGTAAAGACCCGTATCGTAGCTAGAGTTAATAAATAATTCACCTCACCCCAACCCTCTCCTTAAAAAGGAGAGGGGGACACAAAAAACAATGACAAAGAAAAAAGACAATTTAAAAGAAAGTGATAAAGAAGAATTGAAGACAAAATTAGTTGCTTTGACAGAGAGCCTCAGAGTATTGCGTTTTAATACACAAGGTTCAAAGTCAAAGAATGTGAAAGAAGAAGCGACTATAAAAAAAGACATAGCTAGAATAATGACTGCGATAAAGGCAAAAAAGTAGAAAGTTATAAAGTTTGTAAAGTTATAATGTAAATACATGAAAACAAGAACAGAAAAAAAAGAAATAGAAGAGAAGAACAAAAGCACATTAAAAGGTGTAGTTGTTTCTGACAAGATGAACAAGACAGTAGTAGTCTCTGTATCACGCTTTATCAAACATCCAAAATACGGCAAGTTCTACAAAGTGAGTAAGAAGTATAAAGCACATGATGAAGATAATAAATACAAGACAGGCGACATCGTAGAGATCGTAGAAACTAGACCGATTTCAAAAGATAAAAGATTTAAAGTAATTATATGATTCAACCACAAACAATAGTAAAAATAACAGACAATGCAGGGGGTACCGTCGGACAGGTATTCAAGGTTCTTGGAAGTTCAAAGAAAAGATACGCTAGTATCGGTGAACTCGTTGTTATTACTGTAAAGGTGGCTTCACCTCGAAAGGGAGTCAAGAAGAAAGATGTGCATCAAGCTGTGGTAGTGCGAACTCGTGCTGCATACCGTAGAAAAGATGGCTCATATATTCGTTTTGATGACAATGCTGTGGTAATACTAGAAAAAGGCAAGATGGATCCAAAAGCAGGGCGTGTGTTCGGACCGATGCCGAGAGAGTTGGCGGAAAAAGGTTTTCAAAAGATAATTTCTTTAGCACCTGAAGTTATATAATAGAGCCACATGTCGGACTTGTGGACAGAAGTTAAATTAGTCCACAAGTCCGACATGTGGTGCAAAATAAAAATATGAAATTAAAAAAAGGAGACAATATAATAATGATAGCTGGTAAAGACAAAGGAAAGAAAGGAAAAATTACTAAAGCAATACCTACTGAAAACAAAGTAGTAGTAGAAGGTATAAACATGATGAAGAAGCATCAGCGACCTAGAAAGTCGGGGGAAAAAGGTAGTGTCATAAATATGGCTATGCCTGTGCATGCTTCAAATGCTAAAAAATTAAATTAAATTATATGAAACATTTAACTGTAAAAGAAAAAGAAGCTGAAACATTTGGAAAAATGAAAGACGCCTTTCATTTCAAAAATAAAATGGCTACCCCACGACTAGTAAAAGTCGTGATAAATGTCGGTACAGGTACAGCTATCAAGAAAGACAAGAACAAAAACGACCAAGTGGCCGATAGACTTGCAAAGATCACTGGGCAGAAACCGACAAAAAAAGGGGCAAAGAAATCTATCGCTTCTTTCAAAGTTCGCCAAGGTGACCCTATCGGGGTGGTGGTGACTCTTCGTGGAGCTCGTATGTATGCATTTCTAGAAAAGCTCATCAATATAGCTCTTCCTCGAACAAAAGACTTTCGTGGGATAAACCTCTCTACAGTAGATGCTATCGGTAACCTGACTATGGGTATAAAAGAACACACCATCTTCCCAGAAACAGCTGATGAAGATGTAAAAGATATTTTCGGTTTAGCTATCACCCTCGTCTCTACTGCAAAAACAAAGCCCGAAGGCTTAGCCTTCTTTGAACTCCTCGGCATGCCTTTCAAGAAAGAAGACGAAAAGAAGAAGAAATAGAAAATAGAATTTTTATGAGAGATATTTCAAAATATCAGTAGTACTGCTACTAGTATTTGACAAAATATGAGTATCTGCTATACTCGTATTATATGAATGAATATATAAAAAGAACATATAATATAAGCTCTTTAGTATCAAAAGGAGTAGTTTTAGTGATATATGGACCACGGAGAGCAGGTAAAACAACATTATTTAAACATTACACAAAAGATCTTTCTGTGCCTTATTTGGTTGATTCTGGTGATAATATAACTGTTCAAGAGATATTAGGTTCAGGTGATACAAAACGGATATTAAATCGTGTAGAAGGTCTTTCTATATATATCATAGATGAAGCACAAAATGTGCCAAATATTGGATTAGGGTTGAAAATAATGATAGATGCACGCCCAGATTTGATTGTCATTGCAACTGGCTCTAGTTCTTTTGATTTGGCAAACAAAATAGGAGAACCATTAGTTGGCAGGAGAGAGCTTATTACATTATATCCGTTTGGTTTGCAAGAATTAGCCAAACAATTTCCGCGTCACGAAATAGAAGATAACTTAAATACTTTACTAGTGTATGGATTGTATCCTCAAATTTACACAGCAAAATCAACTTTTGAAAAAGAATCAAAATTAAAAGAAATTGTTGAAGGATATTTATTGAAAGATATATTTGCACTAGAAAAAATAAAAGCACCATCACAATTATTTCATTTAATAAAATTACTTGCTCAATATATTGGGCAACCAGTATCATCATCAAAATTAGCTAGTGAAGTAGGTTTAAATCAGAAAACAGTTGAAAGATATTTAAATCTATTAGAGAAAACTTTTGTTATTCATAAAGTGTTACCTTTTTCAAATAAATTGAGTAAAAGCTTGAAATTTAAACCAAAATACTATTTTTATGATACCGGAATACGCAATGCAATAATTGGTAATTTTACAGAAGCGAGTACTCGTGCTGATAGGGGACAATTATGGGAGAATTTTTGTTATATGGAAAGAATAAAGAAAAATTCATATGAAAGATTATCTCATCCAGAATATTATTTTTATCAATCGTATGAGAATGGGAAAGAAATAGATATTATAGAGGAGTACAATGGATATAAAGCTTTTGAATGTAAATGGAATTTTACTAGAGATATTGTGTCTCTTTCTGAATGGGACAAAGCATATCCAGATTCACCTATACAAATTATCACTAAAGATAATTATTTTGATTTTTTAATATAATTTTATATTTAAGCAAATTCTTTTTCAAGTTTTTTATATCCTAATTTTTCTGCTGCTGCTAGATAATCCCTGTATTGAGTAGAACCAGGCCCCCAAACATCAAGTTTATCTTCAAGATTTTTCTTTATTAATTTTTTTACTTCATCCATTTTCATAAATTCTTCTTCTGTTATTATGTTTAGTTCTTTTACAGATTTAAGTTCATCTAGAAATTCAGGAGCTCCAGCCCCCCAAACATAAAGTTTATCGAATAATAATTTTTTTACATGCTCTTGTACTTTCTCTAATTTTACAAAATCCTCTCTTTTTATTAAGTTCATTTCTTCGTAGGATTTAAGTTCATCTAGAAATTCAGGAGCTCCAGCCCCCCAAACATAAAGTTTATCGAATAATTTTTTTTCAGACACATTCTCTTTGTTTATTTTAATTTTTGGTTGATTTTCTAATTTCATAACATAATTTTTTAATTATTAATAATCTATATAATAACATTTAAATTTGACTCTTGTAAAGCAATCTGCTAGTATAGGACCCAAGGGAATAGAGTTTTAATCAATCCACTTTTCTCCTTTGCGATCCCTAAAAAAAGGGGTTTTGAAGAAAAAAAGTGAGATATTGTAAGACTTTTATTTTCTTAATTTACTTGTCCCGTTAGAAAATTATGGGGACATTAAAAAATCACTAGTCATTATTATTTAATTTTCTAATGGGATGGCAAAAACATCAGTTATAGCAAGAAGTAAAAAGACACCAAAGTTTTCAACTCGGCAGAAGAACCGTTGTTTTCGTTGTGGCCGAGGAAAAGGCTTTATGCGAGATTTCGGACTTTGTCGTATCTGTTTCCGAGAACAAGCAAACGAAGGTAATTTACCAGGAGTAAGAAAGTCTAGTTGGTAAAATTTTATGGATTCAATATCAAACATGATAATAAGTATAAAGAATGGAGGTAAAGCAGGAAAAGAAACTGTTGTTTTACCTTATTCTAAATTAAAAAATGCTATAGCGTTGTGCCTCCAAAAAGAAGGTTACATATCTAGTGTTGCAAAAAAAGCAAAGAAAGGCCAGCCAGTTCTAGAACTCGGACTTATCTACAATGGCAAGGCTCCAAAAATTACAGAAGTAGAAAGAGTTTCAAAACTATCTCGCCGTGTATATTTTGGGATGAAAGATATTAATACCGTGAGAAATGGATCTGGGCTTTTAGTTCTCTCTACACCAAAAGGAATACTTTCAGGACGTGAAGCGAGAAAAGAACAAGTCGGTGGGGAAGCGTTGTTTAAAATGTGGTAGAATACGACCACATGTCGGACTTGTGGTGCCCACAAGTCCGACATGTGGACAATAAATAAAAAATTTATGTCAAGAATTGGAAAAAAAGAAATAACAATACCAGCAGGAATAAAAGTCACCAAAGTAGGGGGTGTTCTGACTGTATCCGGCAAGAACGGCTCTATCAGTAAAATATTTCGAGACGATATCACGATTACCATTACCGACAAAACAATAACTCTCAATATTCAAAGAAACGATAAATTTTCAAAATCACTTTGGGGTACTTATGCTTCTCATATAAACAACATGATCAAGGGAGTAGAAACTCCATATATAAAGAAGCTTATATTGGAAGGAGTTGGATTCAAATCTGAAGTAAAAATTGACGGTCAGCGTAAAGAATTTCACTTTGCGTTAGGATTCTCTCACCCAGTTATCGTAAAAATTCCAGAAGGTATCACTGCTACAGCAGAAAAGAACAATATCACTATCACAGGTATAGACAAAGAATTAGTAGGAAGCTTTGCAGCATCTGTTCGTGCACTCAAGAAGCCAGAACCATACAAAGGTAAGGGTATGCGTTATGAAGATGAAGTTATCAGACGCAAGGCTGGGAAGAAGATTACATAGAGACCACATGTCGGACTTGTGGACAGAAATAAATTAGCCCACAAGTCCGACATGTGGTACAAAGTATAAAAAAAACATGCAAAACAAACAAGACAAAAGAATAAGACTAAAAGCAAAAATCAGAGCACGAGTGAGTGGGACAGCTGTTCGTCCGCGTTTGTCTGTGTTCCGCTCAAACAAATTTATCTATGCTCAGCTTATTGACGACACTACAAATAAAACTCTAGCAGAAGCTAGTGATATAAAAGTAGCAAAAGGCGTAAAAACTGAAAGAGCAAAACAAGTAGGCGAGGCTATAGCAGAAAAAGCACAAGCACTGAAAATAGCTACTGTTGTTTTCGACCGAAATGGATTTAAATATACTGGACGTGTAAAATTAGTAGCAGATGCTGCGAGAGGTGCAGGTCTCAAGTTTTAATAAAATTTATGGAAAAAACAAACGAAAAAAAGAATACACGCAGAGGAAGTTCTTTTGGACGACCAAAGCCAGAATTTGACCAGAAAATATTAGACATTCGCCGTGTGACTCGTGTGGTGGCTGGAGGACGCCGTTTTTCTTTTTCTGTTGCACTTATTGCGGGAGATAAAAAAGGTGGTATAGGACTCGGCCTCGGGAAAGCAGGAGACACATCGCTGGCTATCAATAAAGCTCTCCGAAATGCAAAGAAGAATATGGTGAAACTAAAACTCACCAAGACTTCATCTATCCCACACCTTGTATCTGCTAAGTTCTCAAGTTCTTCTGTTATGATCATGCCAAACAAGGGTCGTGGACTCGTAGCAGGATCAGTGCTTCGTGACATAGCAAAACTAGCTGGTATCAAAGACATAACAGGAAAAATACTCTCAAAGAGTAAAAACAAATTGAATAATGCAAAGGCTGTCATGTCTGCACTTTCTTCTATCTCTACAAAATACTCAAAGCCAGTTCCTGAGACAGTAGTTCTAGCAGGTAAAGAAGTCAGTCCAGATAAATTAGAAATTACGAGTTAAGAATTTCAAATTAGAACCATGCAAATACATAATTTAAAAAGAAAAAATAAGAACAAAAAAGACCGACTCATAGGCCGTGGTGGAAAGCACGCAAAGACTGCAGGTCGAGGAGGCAAGGGTCAGACAGCTCGTGCTGGTAACAAACGCCGTCCAGAACTTCGTGATATTATTAAAAAACTTCCAAAATTAAGAGGTTATCAATTTAAGTCTGTAAAAACTCCTTTTATAATATCTAAAGATAAAGTCCTTTCTATGGATGGAAAGCTAGAAACATATGCTCTTATCAGAAAGCGTCTTGGTATTAAAGGAAGGCATATTAAAATAAAATAAATATGCAAAATTTTTTTAAGAAAATAAAACTCGTTTGGACAGATAGAACTTTGAGAAACAGAGTCTTGTTTGTCGTGGGGGCACTGTTTGTTTTTCGTTTACTTTCTGCTATTCCTATTCCTGGGATAGATACCCTTGCCCTAAATCGTTTCTTGTCAAACAATCAATTCTTTGGAATTTTGAACATATTCTCTGGAGGTGGACTCTCAAACCTGTCTATCATCATGCTCGGAGTAGGACCGTATATTACAGGTTCTATTATTATGCAACTACTCACTATCATGGTGCCTGCACTCAAAAAGATTTATCATGAAGAAGGTGAAGCGGGACGAAAGAAATTTACTCAGTATTCCAGACTACTCACTGTGCCACTAGCTGCTATACAGGGATTCAGTCTCTTGGCTATACTTGAAACTCAGGGTATTCTCGTAAATTTGACTGCATTCGATAGAATTACAAATTTGGTGATCGTGGTTGCTGGTGCAATACTGACTATGTGGCTCGGCGAGCTCATGTCAGAGTTTGGTATCGGCAATGGTGTATCTCTCATAATATTTGCTGGTATCGTCTCTGCTCTTCCTACTGAAATCAGTCAATTACTCTTTACTTTTGATCCTTCTCAGATTCCACTATATATTTTATTTGTAGCGTTGAGTCTATTGGTTATAGCGGGGGTAGTAGTGGTAACAGAAGCAGAGCGTCCTATACCTGTAACCTATGCAAAGCGTGTTCGTGGAGCAAAGATGTATGGCGGGGGGACTACATATCTACCACTTCGTGTGAATCAAGCTGGAGTTATCCCTATCATTTTTGCATTGTCTATTTTGCTTTTCCCTCAGCTTATTGGTAACTTCCTAGCTACTTCTACAAACGCTACTTTAATAAAAATATCTACTGCTTTGGTTTCTTTTTCTCAAACATCAGTATTGTATGTACTTCAGAATATATATCAAAGGTTCTCAGTCGCATCACTCTCCTCGGGGCAGTGTTCCTTGGATTCATCGCAGTCTTGCCACTCGTGATGCGAGCAGCGACAGGTATCACCGCTATCGCCCTTGGCGGTACGGCACTGCTCATCGTGGTGTCTGTGGTCCTTGACTTGATAAAAAAAGTAGATGCTCAGGTATCTATGAGAGAATACTAAAATTAGGTTCTAGTTTCTAGGGCTAGGTTTCGAGGGTTGGTTTTGTATTCTTCAATAGCTTTTAAAATATCTTCTGTAACTTTAGGAATAGTCTGATTACCATTTATGATTTTCATCAATCCTAGTTTTTGATAATATTTTACTGTTTTCCAAACTTGGTCTTTATGCCACTTTATCCTTTTTTTAATATAGATAGTGTCGTCTGTATTTCTCTGACGAGCAGTAGATCTTTTGATTACTTCTTTGTCCGGTAGACTTATATAAAACACAAGTATTTTTTCTTTATTAGTATACATTATTTTTTTAAATAACTGTGCTTCTGGTTTAAGCCTACCTCCCAATAAAAGCAAATCCTTACCTTTTGATTTGTTTTTTATTTCTTTAATTAGAAATTTTTGTAACAGTACTGTAGGCAATGGTTTGCCTTTTCCTGCAGTACGCCTGGCCCACTCTCCATTCTCACTTTTTTCTTTTAAAAGTTTCCTAGTGTATGTTCCAGTTTCAACTAGTTGTAATGGATATTTTTTCTTTAGTATTGCTGCCTGTGTATCTTTTCCAGAAGCTATCATCCCAAGGAGCACTATATTAAATCCAAGTTTTTTCATAATAAAGCCATTCTATTATAAAACCCTTGATTATTCAAGTGATATTTTATATAATGAACATATTATGCAAAGTCAAACTATAGTATTTTTTGGAATAGCGGGGTCTGGTAAAGGGACTCAGATGGATTTATTAAGAGACTTTTTAAAAGAAAAAGATGTAAAAGAGTGTTTAAAGATAGGACCTGGCACAGGTTTTAGAAAAATTCTAGACACTGAAAGCTATACTGCAAACCTAATCAGAGACAGTTTGCTCCGAGGGGAGCTTCAGCCAGACTTTTTGACCAATTCTTTAGTGGCAAATGATTTAATAGCTCACCTAACTATAGACAAACACCTTTTAGTAGATGGTTATCCTCGCACAGTTGTTCAAGCTCAAACTTTTGAATCCATGATGAAGTTTTACAAGAGAAGAAATGTAAAAATTATTTATATCAAAGTAGGAAAACCCGAAGCCATAGAACGCAGTCTCTCTCGAGGCAGAGAAGATGACACCAGAGACAGTATTGCAAAAAGGTTTGATGAATATGAAGACAATGTTTTGCCAGCTATGGCATTGAAATTCTAATTAATATATTTTAAAAATTTTCTTATGAATGATGAAACGATAATAATATCTCTCGGTGGTTCACTCATCATTCCAGAGGAAATAGACAAGGATTTTTTGAAAAAATTTAAATCTTTAATACTTTCTCATGTAGAAAAAGGCAAAAAGTTTGTGATTATAACAGGTGGGGGAAAGATATGCAGGAAGTATCAAGATGTAATAAAAAATTTAAAGAAAATAAATGATTCTGAATTAGATTGGCTTGGTATTTATTCAACTCGTTTCAATGCTGAATTTATAAAAATTCTATTTGGTGAATTAGCTGAACAAGAAATAATCTTGGACCCCACTATACCTATTTTCTCAAACAAACCAATTATTCTCTCAGGTGGTTGGAAGCCTGGATGGAGCACTGATTATGTGGCGGTTATGTTGGGCAGGCAATTAGGCTCTAAGAAAATAATAAATTTATCAAACACAGACTATGTGTATGACGCAGATCCAAAAATAAATCCAGATGCGAAAAAGATAGAGAAAATTTCTTGGGCAGATTATCGTGCACTTATACCAGCAGAATGGAATCCGGGGCTTAATTCTCCTTTTGACCCTATAGCATCAAAGATGGCACAAGAACATGGATTGGAAGTAGCCATCATGAACGGCAAGCCTATAGAAAACCTAGCAAATTATTTAGACGGAAAAGAATTCTTGGGGACAACTATTAGTTAAAATTCCCCTCTTGAGGGGTGCCCCGATGAACATCGGGACGGGGTGGATAAATACTTCCACTTCCCCCTAAAGGGTACTCCGAAAGTGTGAGAATAAACACAAATGAGCATCATAATAAAAACAAAAGAACAAATAGAAATTCTCAGAGAAGGAGGCAGACATTTGTCAGAAGTATTGCATAAAGTCAAAGATATTATAAAACCAGGTATTTCTACTTATGAATTAGATAAATATGCAGAGAAGTTGATAAGAGAATATGGCGACGAGCCAGCTTTTTTAAATTATAAACCAGAGGGAGCAAAAGTTTCATTTCCAGCTAGCTTGTGTGTGTCAGTGAACGAAGAAGTGGTGCACGGCATTCCAAAAAAAGACAAAATTTTAAAAGAAGGTGACATAGTATCTATTGATTTGGGTTTAAAACATAAAGGACTTTTTACTGATATGGCAATGACTGTGGCAGTGGGAAATATAAGTGAGCAAATTAAAAAACTCTTGGCGATAACAGAGCAAGCTTTGCAAGTGGGGATACATAATGCTGTAGTGGGCAATAGAGTGGGGGATATAGGTTTTGCTATAGAAAATTTTGTGCATTCTAAACATTTGCAAAAAGAAAATTATGGCATCGTAGAAGTCCTCTCTGGACACGGGGTGGGTGTAGCTATACACGAAGACCCATATATCCCAAACTTCGGCAAAGCAAACACAGGAGAGAAAATAAAAGCAGGCATGGTAGTGGCAATAGAGCCTATGCTGAACATGGGAACCAAAAATGTCACCCTCGACAAAGACGGTTACACATTTCACACTGCAGACCGTAAACACAGTGCGCATTTTGAACATACTATTCTCATAACAGAAGATGGCCCAGAGATTCTAACTCAAAATTAATTTTTGTTGTATAATTAAACAATGCAAGGAATTCGAGAATCGTTCTTAAAAGGATTACCTAAATTTAAAACTCCAGAAGAAGAGCTTTCTTATTTGCGTGCACATATTTCTAAGAAGGAACAAGAGCTCATAGACCGTGGGCACTTTGAACATGCAAATGCAAATGCACTTCGAGAGACAGTTTCAGAATATAAAGATATACCGATAGGAGAAGTAATACACAAAGAAAACAGAATGACAGAAGATGATCAAGAAGGCATAGTGCTCAAGCTTGTTCCCGAGAGCCACGATGTGATTATGGAGGAATTGCTCGGACTTGTCATAACCAAGGGTATTAGGAATGCACTCGAAGTAGTAGCAAAGATGGAAAGCCCGCATATAGATGATGATTTTCACAGACTTCTCATTCAGTATCTAAAATCAGGACAAATGATAACAGATCTAAAAGATGGCACGCCTCTATACAAATCTTTAAACATGACATTGTTTGAAGTTACTCTTCCGCCATCAGACAATGAAGGAGATAAGGCAAAAGGGTTCAAAGAATTTATAGGAGGCATGGAGCAGTTCTATGCGGGTATGATGTCTATAGCCGAAGATAAGAGAAATGAAAAAGAGAATTATTTTACCCTTGAAGTAGCACTCAGTAATGAGAGCGATGAAGTAGTAGTGTATGTGGCTATCCCAAACAAACACATCTCTCTTTTTGAAAAACAAATCATGGCATATTATCACAATGCTAAAATAAACGAGGTTACAAATGACTACAATGTATTCAATGAAGGTGGAGGCTCTGCTGGTGCGTATGCTACTCTCTCCGAGAGGGTGGTGTTGCCTATCAAGACTTATGAGAATATAGATCACGACCCGATGAACACTATCCTCAATGTATTTTCAAAGCTGAAGACTACAGGAGAAGGTGCTGCTATACAGCTCACGATAGTGCCAGCAGGGGATAAATTTATAAATGAATTTCATATGATACTCGACGACATAAAAGATGGCATGTCTGTAAAGCATGCGTCGGACAATTTCTATAAATTTCATAAAGCATTTTGGAGTGCAGGCAAGAGTTTCTTGTTTGGTCCAAAAAAACCAGAAGAAAAAAAGGACAAAAATATGGCCGGCCGGCGAGCAGTGGACGAGGGGGCTGCAGAAAAGATAACTAACAAATTGAAGAGCACTATAGTAAAATCAAACATTCGTATCATCACTTCAGCAGATACAAAAGATCGTGCAGAGGCAATACTCAAGGAAATAGAATCTTCCTTTAACCAATTCACTGAAGTAGCAAGCAATTCTTTTGTATTTGAAAAAGTAGAACGAAGTAATTTGAAAAATCTTTTTCATGATTTTTCTTATCGGGCTTTTTCGGTAGAGAATACATTGCCACTAAATCTAAAAGAGCTTGCTTCCGTGTTTCACTTTCCTGTGGGTGTGTCTAGTCAGCCTTCACTCAAAGAAGCAAAAGCCGGCATCGCCCCTGCACCGATGGAACTTTCCACTTCGGGGGACAGTGGTATCGTCCTTGGCATAAATAGTTACAGAGGTAAGGACACAACCGTACGCATGAATAGAGAAGACCGCATGCGTCATTTCTATGTTATCGGTCAGACTGGTACTGGTAAGACAAACATCATGCTGAACATGGTGACCCAGGATATAAAAAATGGCGACGGATGTTGCTACATAGACCCACACGGCACAGACATACAGACTATTCTCTCTAGAGTTCCAAAAGAACGAATAGATGATGTGATTTATTTTGACCCTGCATACACAGCTCGCCCGATGGGGCTAAACATGCTGGAATATGATCCAAAGTATCCAGAGCAAAAGACATTTGTAGTAAATGAAATGATGGGAATTTTCAATAAACTTTTTGACATGAAGGTGGGCGGTGGAGCTATGTTTGAGCAGTATTTCAGAAATAGTGCATTTTTAGTGATGGAGGATCCAGATTCTGGCTCTACTCTGCTTGAGATTACACGAGTTTTGGCAGATAAAACTTTTCGAGATTTGAAACTAGCTAAATGCAAGAATCCTATTATCAAACAATTTTGGATTTCTGCAGAAGAAACTACCGGAGATCAATCTCTTGCAAACTTTGTGCCTTATATTTCTTCCAAATTTGATAACTTTATAAGCAATGATATTATGCGTCCCGTAGTACTTCAACAAAATTCTGTTTTTAACTTTAGAAAAATAATGGATGAAAAGAAAATACTTCTGGTGAATCTTTCAAAAGGCAGACTGGGGGATATAAATGCAAACTTGATTGGTCTTGTGCTTGTGGGCAAGATACAGATGGCAGCACTCTCTCGTGTGGATATGTTTGGACAGAAGATGAACGACTTTTATCTATATATAGATGAGTTTCAAAATGTGACCACGGACTCTATCTCTTCTATTTTGTCTGAAGCGAGAAAATACAGACTGTCTCTAAACATCGCTCATCAGTATATCTCTCAGCTTGATGAGGGAATAAGAAATGCAGTATTTGGAAATGTGGGCTCGATGGCTGTGTTTCGAGTGGGTACAGAAGATGCTACATTTCTTGAACCAAAGTTCAAGCCAGTCTTTACCGCAAGCGATATCACAAAACTAGACAACTACAATGCCTACATGAGCATGCTCGTAAATGGTCAACCGACAAAACCATTCAATATAAAAACCATCGCCCCCGAAGCCGGCAATCCTGACATAGTTGGTGACTTAAAAGAACTCTCCTACATGAAATACGGCCGCGACCGTGCAGAAGTGGAAGAAGAAATTATGGGGAGGTTTAATAGCAGTATGCAATAATCACGAAAAAATGGTAATTTTTTCGTGAAGATTTAAAAATATAAATATTTAAAAATTTAAAGTAAAATACATATAAATTAACATGGCTACTATTTCACAATTTGAAGATTTGATTTGTTTTAGTAAAGCCAGAGAACTCACTAAATATGTCTATAAAGAATTAAAAGATTGTAAAGATTACGGCTTTAAAGATCAGATTACTAGAGCTAGTGTCTCAGTGATGAGTAATATTGCCGAAGGATTTGAAAGAGGAACAAAAAATGAGTTTTTGAATTATCTGTATATTGCAAAAGGTTCTGCTGGTGAAGTGCGTGCTCAGCTTTATGTGGCGTTAGATACTGGATATTTAAACATTGAAAAATTTAAATATTTAAATAATTTAGCCAGAGAATGTTCTCGTTTGATTCAAAGTTTTGCAGAAAAAGTAAAAAAAGGAGCAAGTGCAGGTACTCAGTATAAAAAACTAGAAAAAGAAGATCCAATGAAAGAAATTTTACGCACACAAGCCCCGGAAGTTTATAAGCGTTTTTATGATAATTAATTTGTGCTAATTTTTATATTTTTATATTTTTAAATCTTTAAATAAAACTTATAAAAAAACATATCACTAAGAATAATTTATATTTATGGAAAAAGGAATAATAAAAATGTGACTTAAAAAGCGTACAAACAAAAAACAAGAATTGGAAGAAAAATCTGAGTTAGATTTAGATGAAGATGCATTTTTATTAGGACAAAAACTGTATAGTGAAGGACGCACGGAAGGCAAGCTAACTGAAGAAGATTTTAGGAGTAAAATGAAAAGACTGTACAAGGCTTTTATAAATAATCAAAAAAATAAAGAATAAAATTTATGGAAGAAATAGAAGCAAAATTTGTAGATATTGATGTAGATAAATTAAAAGCCAAACTTTCAGAATTAGGGGCTAAGTTTATTGGTAGTTTTGATTATAAAAGGAAAGCATACGATTTTCCGGGATTACCACTGGCGAAAAATAAAAATGCTTGGGTGCGGCTTCGTGATGAAGGGGATAGAATAGTTCTTACATATAAAGAGCGAATAAATGCAGGAGTGAATGGTGCACGCGATGGGGGAATGAAAGAGGTAGAAGTGATAGTGAGTAATTTCGTTCTTACTGATCAATTTTTGAAAGAAATCGGAATGATTGAAAAATTTTATGAAGAAAATAAACGGGAACGATATGTTCTCAATAATGTTGAAGTTGATATTGATACTTGGCCAATGATTCCGACATATGTGGAACTCGAGGGGAGTAGTTGGGAATCTGTACAAG
>Ga0075928_102_pt1 | contig 35554 bp, 30 predicted proteins | sample RifGroA2_FD_67908 | JGI IMG/M metagenome (GOLD analysis project Ga0075928, IMG submission 67908) | Parcubacteria (Nomurabacteria) bacterium GW2011_GWA2_40_9 | reverse complement strand
CTACACAGCAACAGCAGGAAGTACTGGCACAGCTGACAACGCTCCAACAGAAAAGGTCACGATATTAAATGACGGCAACGTCGGCATCGGGACGACGGGGCCGAGTAGAACATTACATGTTGTAAGTACAGGTGATGCTGGAGCGTTCGATGGGGTTTCCGCTGGAACAACTATTACAAATGCAGTCGGACTATCTATAAATAACACAAGTGCTACTACTGGTAATCTTGCGGGTATAAATTTTGGAGATAATACAGCCAGTGGAAGCGGTGCTTCAGCTACAATAGCTGCTGTTTTAACTAATAGAACAAGCCATTATGCGGATATAGCGTTTGGAACCAGAGCAGCAGATGGATATTTGGAACGAATGAGAATTTTAAGCACAGGCAATGTCGGCATCGGGACGACGAGTCCAAATAGCAAATTGCATATTTATCAGGCGGACACAGGAACTGGCAATTCGATTCTTCGACTTCAAGGGGTCGGGGACCAAGGTGAAGAAACGGGATTTACTTTCTACGCTCCTTATGGAACAGATAGCTTTAATCGTGCTGGAAGAATTTATACGGCTTTTAATGATGCAAGTTTTACTGGGGCTCGTTTAACTTTGCAGTCAATGACAACTGGCGATACATTGGTCGATACGGTGACACTAAAAAACGGCAACGTCGGCATCGGGACGACGAGTCCTGGAGCAAAATTAGACATTGGTCTTGCCGGCACCACATTGGGCACACTTCGTCTCGAAGGAAACACGTCAGGGTATGTGCAATTACAGCCCGCTGCCGCGGCTGGAAGTTGGACTCTCACTCTTCCCGATGTTGATGGTGACGCTGGACAACAACTTCAGACGGATGGAGCGGGTATCACTTCTTGGGCGGCGGCTGGGTCTTTGCGCAGTATGAAAGATATTTCTGGAGAGGTCACCGATGCAAATGTAGCCTTGGATCAAATTCTAGGAACCAAAATCTATCGCTTCCATTACAAACCAAAAATGGGAACTGGAGATAGCACTACAGAATATGTAGGTGTGATGGCAGACGAAGCACAGTGGGCAATGCATTTTAACGGAACAATAGTGAATCCAGTTAATACTCTAGGTTATATGGTTTTAGGAATACAAGCTACAAATAAAAAAATAGATGGGCTTGATTTAAAACTTGAAGGTATAGAAGAAAGGTTAGTGGCTCTGGAGGGAGGCATGGAGGGGGAAAGTGCCACAGGCGTCGGCAATTTCGGCACTGTAGCAGCAGGGTTCTTTAGCGATGTAGTAAAAAAAGTAGAAAATGGAGTGGTGTTTATGAAAGGATTAGTGGTGGATACTTTGAAGATAGGTAGTAGAGATAAAAGAACAGGTGTCACTTTGTATGATGAAGTCACAGGCGAGCCGTACTGTCTCTCTGTTGCCAATGGAGCAACAAAAACAATTGCTGGTGAATGTGTTGTCATAATACCACCAGAAAATACTTTGGAGCCAATAACAAAATCAGAACCAGTAGAAACTCCAACATCAGAAATCGAAATTATTCCCCTCCTTGTGGAGGAGGGGGCAGGGGGTGGTGATCCTACTGAACCAGAAATTGAGATCATAGAAGTTACAGGAGAAGAAATACCAACAACAAATATTTCAGTGGAAGAAATAGTAGAACTACCGACATCTGTTACTGCACCAGTAATAGAAGAAGTAGTGTTACCTGTGGAAAATTTGAGTGAAGAAGTAATTCCATAAAAGTAAAAATTGGTAATTTAAAAAAATAAAAAAATTGACAAAATAGAAAAGATGTTTCAAAAATTTATACAAAATCATATCACAGATGGGCATCGACAGGCCGATTTTGCCACACACTTGTGATATTTCACCACGAGGTTTCCGTGATATAATCCGTGATACGCTTCATATTTTGAAATAAATGGTATAATAAATTTATGCTCAAAAATACTACAGCATATATTGATGCTTCAAATTTAAAATTTGGCATAAAGCAGAGTGGTTGGGAACTTGATTATAAATCATTTCGTTCGTGGCTTCGTGATAAATTTGGTGTTTCTAGAGCAATTCTTTTTATGGGTCTCATACCCAATAATGCTGAATTATATAATTTTTTGCAAAATATTGGCTATGAAATTTCTTTTAAACCTACTATCACAAGCAAGGAGGGTAGAACAAAAGGAAATGTGGATGGAGAACTTATTTTATGTATAGCAAAAAATTTTTATGAAAATAAACTAGAAAGTGCTGTACTAGTGTCCGGAGATGGTGATTACCATTGCATTGTAGAATTTTTAAAAGAAAAAAAGATACCCATTAGTATAGTTTCCCCAAACAGAAAATATCTTTCGCTTTTATTAAAAAGAACAAATGTGCCAATAGTAATTCTTGATGAATTTATAAATAATTTACGTCAAAAATGAAAAAGCCCCCAAATATGCCGTAACATATCAAGGGTCTCTTTCTTGTTTATGATTAAAGTATAGCAACCCCAAAACACAATGTCAAGCAAAAATCACAAGGAATACCCTATTCTCGGCAAAGAAAATCTAACAGATATTGATCTCAAGGTACCACGGGTGCGTGTGGAGCAAAACATAAAGTTATCCTGTCCTTTTTGTGAGAGCGTAAAATTTGTCCGTCGAGGCACCCGCAAGAAAAAACACGAAGTGGTACAGCTGTATAAATGTGGAAATATAGAATGCAAAAAAACTTTTACGGATAGCTCAGTCAAGGGCCGTCGTTATCCCCTCCAAGTCATCATCGACGCTATTAGCTATTACAACCTCGGTTTTACCCGCGAGAAAGTTTGCGGAATTATCCATCAATTGCATAAAAAAGTCCGCCCCGAGCCAGAAACTATTTCTCGCTGGGCGGAAGAATATGCCGGCCTTTGTGCTTACAACAAAATGCGTTCTTATGGACTAAAACTTTTTGGCCCGATGGAAGTGCTAGATGTGGTAACTATGGCGCATCATCAGCTATACCGTTACCGATATCACAAGGCGAAAATTTTATTAATGATGCAAGATTATAAAAATAGAAATTTTTATCCCCTAAAAGAATATCTGGATGCCATAGCCACCGAAACACCTCATCAATTTTTTAATAGTGGCGAGCGTATGAGCGATGTGCGAAGTATGTTTAGCACTGCAGACATGATCGTGACATCCAAAACAAATTATGCCAACCGGCTAGCGGAGTTTGCTCTGCGAGGGGTATCTAAAAACAAAGACCGACATGAAGGTGTGCAAAAATTTATGATTGCAAATGACTCAGTAACTGTGGCGACCGAAGTGCCAGTGTATATAAGAAGAGAAGATATAGAATACATGCAGAATAAATTAAATTTTCAGATTGTGGGCGAAGAGGGGATTAGTTTTAGAAAAAGATCGGCACGGGAAAATAAAAAATCGGCAAAAGGGAAAGATTTCAAACAAGACAAAATCGGCACTGAGTCCTTTCAGATCCCAGAAATTCTCACTGGTCATATTGATCTAGTCCAAGTTCGCAACGGCCAAATTCATCTGCTCGACTATAAACCGAAAGCCAAGAAGGAAAGACCCATAGAACAACTGACTTGGTATGCACTTGCACTCTCCCGCCTGACGGGGCTAAGATTATATGAGTTCAAGTGTGCGTGGTTCGATGAGACGGATTATTTTGAATTTTATCCACTGCATGTAGTGAAAAAGATTATGAGTAAGAAAAAAAGAAACGCACATTTTAGAAGCGGAATCAAGGAGGAGATACCACAAGATGATGTGATAAAGATAATAAGGCGAAAATAAATTATGATATATCAAAAATACATAACAGGAAAATGGGACAAGGGGAGTGCCGCAGGCGTAGGACAAAATCGGCACTGGGGCGCAAAATTCACACCCAAGAAACCAATTAGGAGTTTCAGAGATTTAGAAGTGTATCAAAAAACTCTAGAATGTTCTGTACTCATAGACAAAGATATCGTACCTGCTTTGGAAAAAGTAAAAGATAGCAGAGTGGAGGAATTGTCGAAAAATGCGATGGCGATTCCACTTTATATCAGCGAAGGTCACTCACTGCGTTTTGCAGATTTTGGGCTAGCACTTGGCTATATAGAAAAAGCATTGTCTGGATGCAATAGGGTGTCTGTTTATCTGGATCATATCAAAGGAACTTATGGAGACAAAGTAAAAGCAGATTTGATTGAAGATTTGATAAATCGCTACACTCTGGTGCGTGGTAAGATTTTTCGTCTAGAGCAGTCGTGGAAAAAGTTTATGAAAACAGATCTAGAAATGGGTCAAAATACAATACAGAAAAAAAGATAATTTTAGGGAGTGTGACAAATAACACAGAGTACAAGTGTGCAGTCTGAAGATGGCGGAGGAGAAGACAGATCGAAATAACAGAAGTTACTGATACAGTAGAAAATATATAGTCTGCAATATAGGTCTGGTTAGGTTGCGTTTACATAGTGGTTATGCTAGTATATGAACTGGAGGTTAGTTTAAACCTAAGTTCCAGTAGATATATGAATACAAAAGTTCAAAAAGGCGAATATATGGATACTTTATTAAGGTCAAAAAACAGCGTCTTTTCAACAAAAGATATTGCTTTACTTTGGCGTGACACCCAAACTACAGCTTCACAAGTAAGATTAAATTATTATGTAAAAATTGGGAAGCTTATTAGAGTTCGTAGAGGTATTTATGCAAAAGATAAAAGTTATGATAAGTATGAATTTGCTACTAAGATTTTTAGACCTTCATATGTTAGCTTTGAAACTGTTTCTGGTATGACTGGTATGACTTTTCAATATTATGGAAATATTTTTGTTGCTTCTTATGTAAAGAGAGAAATCAAATGTGATGGACAAATTTATTCTTTTGTAAAGATGAAAGATTCAATTTTAGCTAATCCAATGGGGGTAGACCAAAGTGGGCAATACGCTATAGCTTGTAGGGAAAGAGCATTTTTGGATATAGTTTATAGGAGTAAAAATTATTATTTTGATAATCTTCGTCAATTGGACTGGGATAAAGTATTTGAAATATTACCAATATATAATAATAAAAAAATGGTAAAGACAGTAGAAAAATATTATAAACAATACCAAATAAATAAATAAAAATGACTTTAAATCCCGAAATACACAAGAATATTATTTTACAAATATTAATAGATATTTATTCCGATACCACGATCAGTCCGTATTTGGGTTTTAAGGGAGGGACAGCAGCTCTTTTGTTTTATGAACTCCCTCGTTTTTCTGTGGATTTAGATTTTGATTTACTTGATGAATCAAAAGAAGATTTTATTTTTGAAAAAATTTTGAAAATAGTGGGGAAGTATGGGGAGGTAAAAGATGCAGAGAAAAAGAGATTTAATTTATTTTTTTTACTTTCTTATAAAAACAAAGAAAAGAATACACAAAATGTAAAAGTTGAGATTAATCGTAGGATTTTCGGGTCAAAATATGAAGTTCGTTTTTACAATGGTATTTCAATGTTGGTAATGGTAAAAGAAGATATGTTTGCACATAAGCTCGTCGCTATGTATGATCGTTTTGGAGAAACAAATCGTGATATATTTGATGTATGGTTTTTTTCAAAAAGTAATTGGGAAATTAATAAGAAAATTGTAGAGGAGCGAACAAATATGTCTTTTAAGGATTTCCTTACGAAATGTATTCTAGAGTTAGAAGGAATGAATGATAATAATATTCTCAGTGGTATGGGAGAGCTTTTAACAGAGAAACAAAAAGCTTGGGTGAAATCAAAACTAAAACTTGAAACAATTTTGCAACTTAAGTTAAGGTTAGGATTTGAAAAATAAAATTGTTTAATTTATAAAAATTCTGTATAGTATCTATATTATGTCACTATCAATCGGAATTGTAGGTCTGCCGAATGTAGGAAAGTCGACGCTTTTTAATGTGCTAACCAAAAAATCTGTGCCTGCAGAGAATTATCCATTTTGTACTATAGACCCTTCTGTGGGCATAGTGCCTGTGCCAGACGAGCGAGTGCAAAAACTGTCAGAACTTTCAAAATCTAAAAAGACTATTCCAGCAGTCGTGGAGTTTGTGGACATTGCAGGATTGGTAGCAGGAGCTTCAGAAGGAGCAGGGCTCGGTAATAAGTTTCTATCTCATATACGAGAGGTGGACGCAATCATCGAAGTGGTGAGAATTTTTGAAGATAAAGATATGATTCATGTGCATGACAAGGTGGACCCGCTTTTTGATATAGAAGTGATAAATTTTGAACTTGAACAAGCGGGGATAAAAAAGCCGACACTGTATGTACTCAATACTTCAGAAGCGGTGGACAACATAAATAAAGACTTCATTTCAAAATTACCTGGTCCGTATCTAGAAGTCGATCCACTTTTTGGCACTGGGCTCGATAACCTGATAAAAGAAAGTTACAAACTTTTGAATCTAGAAACTTTCTTTACCACAGGAGAAGACGAGACACGGGCATGGACTATAAAGAAGGGAAGCACCGCTCCGATCGCAGGCACAGCTATACACACTGATTTTAAAGATAAATTTATCAGGGCGGAAGTGGTGGCCTATGACAAACTCCTAGAAGCAGGATCCTACGCCGTCGCTCGCGAACACGGCTCTGTACGCACCGAAGGCAAAGAATATATAGTCAAAGACGGAGATGTGATTGAGTTTAAGATATAAACCTCACCCCCGCCTTCCCCTGAAAGGAGAGGGGAAAATACAATAAAATTTAATTTTATTTCCTTTTCAATTCAGAGATTTCTTGTAGAAGAGCTTGGAGGGTATCTTCAATGTGTTTAAATTTATTAATTTCTATTCTTTCTGCTTCTTCTTCACTTTGATCTTCGTCAGATATTTCTTCCACATCTTTCTGAATTTCTTCCACATCTTCTGAAATCTCTTCCACATCTTTCTGAATTTCATCTATATCTTCAGAAACTTCTTCCAGATCTTCACTATGTCTATTCACTGTCATTTGAATAAAAATGGCAAGATAGATAGCCTCTATAGAAAGGATATTGGTAGTAAAAGCAAATACATAATCAGGATTTATTAAACCTGAAAAACCTAAAACAAAGATACTAGAAAAGAATATAGTATGAATGATGAGGGACAGAGGAGAGCCGACCCAAGCAGTTATTTTTTGGGGAAAATCTTTTGGTCCTTTTTGCATATTGATTTAAATATTAATTTATCTGTTAATTATGATATACTATATATTATGGAAACACAACCAAAAGTTTTAAAATGGGCGCTTATAATAGGTATTATAATAGTATTAAATTTATTTCTAAATTATACAATTTCTTTGTTTTACAAAGAACCAGACTATAATTTATATTTTTTACAACCACAAGTAGTAGAGACTATAAATAATAAAGAAGATTGTCTAAAAGTAGGAGGTCAATGGAATGAAGGTAATTATCGTTATGAGAAAAATATGCCAGTACCAGTATCAAGTGGAGATATATATAAAGGATATTGTGATCCAAATTTTACTAAACAACAGGATTTTAATGATGCCCAAAAAATTTACCAAAGAAATGTTTTTATAATGTTGGTTGTATTTGGAGTACTAGCACTTATTTTAGGTGCATTTATTTCAAATGAAATTGTGACAATTGGATTTTCTTGGGGCGGAGTAATTTCTCTCATTATTGCTTCTATTAGATATTGGTCAACGGCTGATAATTTAATTAAAGTTTTAATTCTTGGATTTGCTCTAGACGCACTCATATGGCTAGCGATTAAAAAATTTAAAAAGAAAGTTTAAAAATTTCGACCATGAAAGAATATAATCATCTAAAAATAGAAAAAAAGTGGCAGAAGGAATGGCATAAAAAAAATACTTATAAAACTTTAGACAAGACAGAAAAAAAGAAGATGTATGTTTTGGATATGTTCCCTTACCCCTCTGGTGAGGGGCTTCATGTGGGGCACCCTAGAGGATACATAGGCACAGATGTATATTCTCGTTTTAAAAGAATGAATAATTTCAATGTACTTCATCCTATGGGTTTTGATGCTTTTGGACTACCTGCAGAACAATACGCTTTGAAAAATAAAATACACCCTGAGATTGCAGTTAAAAAAAATGTCAAAAGATTTAAAGAACAACTCTCGATCATGGGAGTGGATTATGACTGGTCACGAGAAGTAAATACTACTGACTCAGAATATTATAAATGGACTCAATGGATATTTTTGCAAATGTATAAAAAAGGTCTGGCTTATGAATCTTATGAACCGATAAATTGGTGTCCTGTGGACAAAACTGGACTGGCAAATGAAGACATAGAAGATGGTAAATGTGAGAGATGTGGAGCAACAGTAGAGAAACGCCCGATGCGTCAATGGGTGCTTGCTATTACAAAATACGCTGATAGATTGATCAAAGATTTAGACGGTCTTGACTGGTCGGATTCTGTGAAAGAATCGCAAAGAAATTGGATTGGAAAAAGTGTAAATGAAAAAGGGGAGACTGTATATAAATTGCGTGATTGGGTCTTTTCAAGGCAGAGGTATTGGGGAGAACCTATACCCATAATTCACTGCGACTCTTGTGGAGTCGTGCCAGTAAGAGAGGAGGATTTACCTGTAGTTTTACCAAAAGTTAAAAATTATGAACCGACAGATACAGGGGAGAGTCCACTGGCTACTATTTCAAAATGGGTAAATACAAAATGTCCGAATTGCAAAGGAAGGGCCAAAAGAGAAACAAATACCATGCCTTCTTGGGCAGGGTCTTCTTGGTATTATCTCAGGTATGAAGACCCTAAGAATAAAAAAGCTCTCGTTGATTTAAAAAGAGAAAAATACTGGTCACCTGTGGATCTATATGTCGGTGGGATGGAACATGCCACCAGACACCTGATATATGCTAGGTTTTGGCATAAATTTTTATATGATATAAAAGTTGTGAATTATTCCGAGCCGTTTTCTAGACTTGTAAATCAAGGGCTTATTATGGCTACTGATGGGCGTAAAATGAGTAAAAGATGGGGGAATGTAATAAATCCAGATGATATTATAAAAACATACGGTGCAGATACTCTGAGGTTGTACGAGATGTTTATCGGTCCATTTGACCAAGTAGCAAATTGGAGTACAGATAGTATAATCGGCCCAAGGAGATTCTTGGAAAAAGTATGGAAGATAGGACAAAAAATTTTGATAAATAAAATTTCTGCCGGCTTTACCCTTCCCGGATTACCGGGTGGGTCCTACACCGATCAGAAATTTCATTTATCAAAATTTTTACACAAAACAATTAAAAAAGTAACAGAAGATATAGAAGGCATGCATTTTAACACTGCTGTGTCTTCTATGATGATACTAGCTAGTGAAATGGAATCCGCATTTGCGAGAGGTTCTGGTGTGACAGAGCAAGATTATAAAAAATTTCTCCAGCTTCTATCTCCTTTTGCACCACATATTGCAGAAGAGCTATGGCAGAAACTTTTGATTCCCCAAAGCCTTGCTTTGGGTTCTCTCACTAAAAGTATTCATCTTTCTAGTTGGCCAGTGTGGGATGAGGGTTTAATAAAAGAAGAAAAATTAAAAATAATGATACAAGTAAACGGAAAAGTTAGGTCTGAGATGTTGGTTGATACTGAGACGGGAGAAGAAGAAATAGAAAAACTTGCATTAAGTAACGAAGTAGTGATAAAATTGTTAGAAGCTCGAGATATAAAGAAAATAATTTATGTCAAAGGCAGACTTATTAATATTGTAATTTAATTTATAAAAATATGTTATCAAATATTTTAGATAGGATTTCTTTTTGGTCTCTCTTTCTCACCGTCGTACTATTACCACTTTTCTTTTTACCTTTTGTAAAAATTCCAGTTGAAACTTCAAAAGGGCTACTGCTCGTAGTAGGATTGGTGATTTCGATCATCTTTTGGGCGGCAGCTAGATTTTCGGATGGAAAGATAATTTTACCTAAATCGCATCTTTTGTGTGCGGGACTCGGTATCGTGTTGGCATTTTTAATCTCGGCCATATTTTCTAGTGCATCAAAGATGTCTTTTTTTGGCATCATGTTTGATGTAGGAACTTTCTGGTTTATGTTTTCTGCAGTTCTCCTAATGATAGTTTCTTCTGTGGTTCTGCGAGACAAGAAAAATGCTAGAGTAGTCTTATTGGGAGTTCTGTTATCTTCAGGTATTGTTTTTCTTTTTCAATTAGCACGGATATTTATGCCTGAACTGTTGTCTCTGGGAATACTAGGAGGAAAGACTGACAATTTGGCTGGATCTTGGAATAGTTTTGGGCTACTCGCTGGATTGTTTGGTATCCTGTCACTTTTCTTGGTTGAATTTTTTCATGTAAGTAAAATAGCAAAATGGCTACTTGGAGCTTCAGTTATATTTTCTATAATTCTTGCCTTGATCGTGAATTTTGCTTTGGTCTGGGAACTATTTGGTATTTTTGCTCTTATTATTTTTGTTTACAAGATATCTTTTTCTGCTGGCAAGAGACACGATGACCACAAAGCCCCTTTTCCAGTATTTTCTTTCTCTATAGTTATGATTTCCCTCCTCTTCTTTATGTCAGGGCAGTTTATCGGTGGATATATCCCAAGCAAGCTCGGACTGTCAGACTTAGAAGTAAGTCCTTCTTTTTCTTCTACAATGCAAGTAACACGAAAAGCTTTGATGACAGATCCCATCATAGGTATCGGTCCAAATAGATTTGAAGAAGTTTGGGCACTACACAAGCCAGCAGTTATAAACAATACAGCATTTTGGAATACTTCTTTCTCTAGTGGTTCGGGAATGTTGCCTACATTTGCAGCGACTACGGGTATCCTCGGTATTCTCTCTTGGCTTGTATTTCTTGTGTTGTTGGTAGTCACTGGAGTAAAAACAGTGTTTGCAAGTATTAAAAAAGGAGAGAATTCTGATATGGCAGTGTTTCTCATAGCTTCTATTTATCTATTTATTGCTTCTTTCTTTTATGCTACAGGAGCAGTGTTGCTTCTACTCGCATTTGCCTTTACTGGTATGTTTATCGGTGTTTCTTCTTCTCAAAAAGAAAAAGGAGAAATGGAATTTTCATTCTTGGATGATCCTAGAAAAAGCTTCTTCTCAATATTGTTCTTGATCATACTTATGATGGTTTCCGCTGCTGTATCTTTCAAGTACATACAACGCTTTGTCTCTGTGTCTTACTTTAGCCAAGCTGTCGGAGCACAAGAAGTAGCAGTAGCTGAATCCGCTATTTCAAAAGCTATTTTACTCCACGCAAATGATTTGTATTTTCGCACTTATGCCCAAGTGTATCTCGCAAAATTAAATGTCCTTGTTTCCAAAGGGTCCGCCTTGTCTGAAGTAGAAAAGGCAGAACTTCAATCAAATTTTGACCAAGCAGTAAATGGTGCTATCCTTGCTACTCAATACAATCCTACAAATCACTTAAATTTCCAGATGCTCGGTTCAGTGTATAGAAATGTAGCAACCCTAGGACTCGAAGATGCCTACACAAAAGCAATAGAAGCATATACAAAAGCTTCAGAATTAAGCCCTCTAAATCCAGGATTCAAATTAGCTATCGCTAGTACCTATTATGCCAATAAAAACACAAAAGAAGCTCGCTCTATTGCCTTGGAGGCTCTTGCTCTAAAGCCAGACTATATTGACGCATTGATCACTCTCTCTCAAATAGAAAAAAACGATGGCAACACCGCACTCGCTATCTCTTATGCTGAGAAAGCACTAGCGGTGGACCCAGGTAGTAAAGAACTGGCTCAATATGTGACTTCCTTGAAGAACAATACTACTGCTGTCGCTCCTGAAACACCATCTATAGAAGTTCCAAAAGAAGACGCAAGTTCAACTGGAAAAACTAAAAATAATTAAATAGAATAATAAAGGATTAAAGAATGCAGAAGATTTTATCATTTTTCAGAAAAGAATATGTCAATGTAAATCAGGCTGCACTTTTATTGGGTTCATTTGCTCTTATCTCTCAGATATTAGGCTTGTTTAGAGACAGACTGATAGCTCATTCTATCGGTCCATCTCCACTTTTAGATGCTTATTATACAGCATTTCGGATACCGGATTTGATATTTATTTCTATTGCATCTCTTGCTTCTATTACCGTGCTCATACCGTTTATATATGAAAAGATGGACGGAGACAAGGTGAGTGAAAAAGCCAAGAAATTCTTGAACGATATTTTTACTGTCTTTTTTGCTGTGATAATAAGTGTTTCTGTTTTAGTATTTATTCTGATGCCTTATCTAGTAGTCTATATTGCTCCGGGGTTTACTTTTGAGATGCAAGAAAAGGTGATAGAACTTTCTAGAATTATGTTGCTCTCGCCGATATTTTTAGGACTTTCAAATTTATTTGGATCTATCACACAGCTATTCAGAAAATTCTTTGTCTATGCTCTCAGCCCGATATTTTACAATTTGAGTATTATAACAGGAGTGTTGTTCTTTTATCCCGTTTTTGGGATACATGGGTTAGCATATGGAATAGTGCTCGGTGCATTTATACATTTCGTTATCCAAGCAGTATCTTCTTTGTATTCTGGTTTTGCTCCTAGATTTTCTTTTGATATAAATTTTACTGACATAAAAAAAGTAGTGCTGGTTTCACTACCGAGAACTCTGGGACTTTCTTGTAACAACATAGCTTTGATCTTGATTATATCTTTTGCAACATACCTCACCAGTGGCTCTATCTCTATATTTAATCTCTCTTTAAATCTTCAGTCTGTTCCGCTCGGTATCATAGGGCTCTCTTATGCAGTGGCTGCTTTCCCAATGCTTACAAAATTTTACACTTCTGGTAAAATAGATGAATTTAAAAATCACCTGACTGTAGCTTCTCGGGCGATTATATTTTGGTCACTTCCAGTTACATTTTTATTTATAGTTTTGCGTGCACAAATAGTCAGAGTGATATTGGGTTCGGGGTCTTTTTCTTGGGAAAACACTCGCCTAGTCGCAGCATCTCTCGCGATCTTTTCTCTGTCAATAATGGCACAGGGACTCATAGCCTTGTTTGCTAGAGCGTATTATGCAGTCGGGAATACCAGAAGACCTCTAATAATTAATTTTGTTTCATCTGTCTCTATAGTTTTCTTTTCTTTCTTTTTCTTATATATATTTAAAAATATGCCACAGTTTAAATATTTTATAGAATCTATTTTGAAAGTGGCAGACATCAAGGGGACAGAAGTGCTCATGCTTCCGTTAGCGTACTCTTTTGGCACGATTATCAATTTCATTCTTCTGTACATCTCTCTAAAGATAGACTTCATGAAAGAACAACAATTTATATCAAAAACTTTTTTCCAGAGTCTTTCTGCTTCTTTTTTCATTGGCACTGTGTCTTATGTCAGTTTAAATATTTTTTCACCAATTTTTGGCACGGTTACTTTTTGGGGAGTGTTCTTGCAAGGTCTAATTTCAGGAATTATTGGTATTTTGGTAGGTATGCTAGTATTGTATCTATTAGGTAGCACTGAACTCAAAGACCTCATACACACCCTAAAGACTAAATTCTGGCGCGCTCGCATTGTCGCCCCTCCGCAAGAAGGACTTTAAAATTTAGCCTTTTTCTGTTATATTATATATTAAGCCCCTTTTTGGGCAATTTTATGTTTGAATTTAAGAAAACTCTTTATTATATTAAACCTATAGTCATGAAATATAAGTGGCTATTTTTCTCTATTTTTATATTACATGCTTTACGCACAATATTTTCTAGTATTTTAAATCCTATTTTTTATAAAAAGATTTTAGATACCATATCTGTAACAGGGATTGATAAAGCTCTCGTATCTCAATCTTTATACAAAAGTGTTTTTTTGATAGCTTTGTTTTTGCCTATTTCTTGGTTTTTTGGAAGAAGTACACAATTTTTAGTGTCTAAATTTCAGTCCAATGTCATAAGAGATTTGCATGATTTTTCTTTTGCCAAGTTGCACAAACACTCATATATATTTTTTGCAGATAACTTTTCTGGTTCACTGGTAAATAAATCAAGAAAATTTGTGCGTTCATTTGAAGTTATGCATGATATTATCATAGATAATTTTTGGTCGTCTATTGTTATTTTTATTTCTATTTTTACAGTTTTCTTTATTGAAGCACCCAAAATAGCTTTTATATTTTTGCTTATGTCTATTTTCTACATAAGTATTATATTTTTTGTTTCAAGAAAAAAAGTGGAATACGATTTACGAGAAGCTTCTGCCGATTCAAAGGTAACAGGGTATTTAGCAGATACCATAACTAACACTCTCTCAATAAAATCTTCTGCAGCAAATGAAAGAGAAATTGAACACTTTAAAAAAGTCACAAGAGAAGATTATAAATTTAGATCTGCAGCCTGGGATTTTGGTAATAAACAAATTGCTATTCAATCAGCAATTATTATAATAATGCAGATTGTTGTTGTTTTTGTAACTGCTAAATTATGGATTTTAGGAACCATTTCAGCTGGGGTCTTTGTTTTAGTTCAAAGTTATTCTATAACACTCGGTCATTCTCTTTGGGATCTAGGTAGAGCTATGACTAAATTCACAAAAGCTTACTCTGATATGAGAGAAATGGTGGATATTTTTAAAAAAGTTCCAGATGTATTAGATGACCCAAATGCAGAAGTGTGTAAAATAAAAGAAGGCGTGATAGAAATGAAAAATGTTTTTTTTGATTATGGAGTATCAAATGATATATTTCAAGATTTTTCTTTAAAGATTTTTTCAGGAGAAAAGGTGGGGTTAGTTGGACATTCTGGTTCTGGTAAGTCAACTATTACAAAATTGCTTATGCGTTTCATTGATATAAATAAAGGAAATATACTTATTGATGGTCAAAATATAAAAAAAATTACACAAGATGATTTGCGTAGAAATATATCTTATATCCCTCAAGAACCAATATTGTTTCATAGGACAATTAGTGAAAATATTGCTTATGGTAACCCCGAAGCTTCAAAAGAAGAAATAATAGAGGCTGCAAAGAAAGCCCATGCACATGAATTTATAATCAATTTATCTCACGGTTATGATACATTGGTAGGAGAACGGGGGATAAAACTCTCTGGTGGGGAACGTCAGCGTGTGGCTATAGCGAGGGCGATGCTCAAACCTGCTCCAATACTCATACTAGATGAAGCTACAAGTTCACTAGACAGTATTAGTGAGTCTTATATTCAAGATGCATTCAATGAACTTATGAAAGGCAAAACTACTATTGTCATAGCACACAGACTCTCTACAATACAGAAGATGGACAGGATAATTGTGCTCGATAAGGGTACAATAGTAGAAGAGGGTACCCACGCAGAACTTTTGGCAAAGAAGGGGATGTACGAGTCTCTTTGGAATCACCAGACAGGGGGATTTATGCAAGAAGAAGATTAAAACTTTATGGATTTAAAACACATCAGAAATTTTTCAATCATAGCGCACATAGACCATGGCAAGAGCACCTTGGCGGATAGAATGCTTGAAATTACAAAGACCATAGAGGTGCGCAAAATGCGAGACCAGGTTCTAGACTCTATGGAGCTCGAGCGTGAGCGTGGAATCACTATCAAGATGCAACCCGTCCGGATGATTTATCATCCGGACAATATTGAAATATTTAAATATTTAAATCTTCAATCAAATTCAGAATTTATTCTGAATTTGATTGACACCCCCGGCCACATAGATTTTTCTTACGAGGTATCACGCGCTTTGAAGGCCGTAGAGGGCTCTATACTACTCGTAGATAGCACTCAAGGTGTGCAAGCACAGACACTGACTACACTCAATATGGCACGAAATGCAGGACTCAAAATTATTCCAGTATTGTCAAAAATAGACTCACCGCTCGCCCGCATAGAAGAAGTAAAAGAAGAAGTTGTGAATTTACTTGATTGTGATCCAGATGAAATTTTATTGGTTTCAGGCAAGACTGGAGAGGGGGTGGATAATCTTTTGCAAGAAATTATCAAGAGAGTTCCTTCACCAACCTCACCCTGTGCCCCTCTCCTGAAAGGAGAGGGGAGATTTGGGGTGGGACCCGAATCTCAGAGGTCGGGTGAGGTGTTGCGAGCATTAGTATTTGATTTTAAATATTCAAATCACAAAGGTGTGATCGTATTTGTCAGAATCTTGGACGGTAAAATAAAAAAAGGAGACAATATTCAGTTTTCAATTTCTGGTGAGAAGTTCACAGCACTCGAAGTCGGTACATTTTCTCCAGAAGAAACTCCGAGAGATTCACTCCAAGCAGGGGATACTGGCTACATAGTCACAGGCATAAAAAAGCCTGGCATAGCTTCTGTTGGAGACACTATAACCATGTCAAAAAACCCAGTACCACCAATAGAAGGCTATGCTAAACCACTGCCTGTGGTATGGGCTTCTGTTTTTCCAGAAGATGCAGATGACTTTCTAGAATTAAAACTTGCACTCGGAAAATTAAAGCTCTCTGATTCGGCATTTTCTTATGAAGAAGAATCCAGTGGGTCGCTCGGTAGGGGCTTCCGCTCAGGGTTCTTGGGTATGCTTCACTTGGAGATAATAACAGAGAGACTTCGCCGTGAATTTAATTTAAATTTAGTTATAACCACACCTTCTATTACTTATGAAGTCCTCAAAAAGAATGGTAAAAAAGAAAAAGTTTATTCACCATATTTTTTCCCCGATGACAATGATATAGTTTCTGTATTTGAGCCTTGGGTGAATGTAAAAATAATAACTCCAGCAAAATATCTAGGGAATATTATGCAACTTATCTTTGACCATGAAGGAGAAGTGGGCGACACAGAAAATTTTGGTGATACCAGATCATCAATATCTGTAAAGATGCCCCTCCGAGAGCTTATGCGTAATTTCTTTGATGAATTGAAAAGTACTTCTTCTGGATACGGGTCTATATCTTATGAGATAGAAGGTATGCGGGAAGCAAATGTGACTCGTCTCGACATACTAGTAGCAGATGAAGTCATCCCTGCTTTTTCTAGGGTGGTGTCTGCCAAGAGAGTAGAAGAAGAAGCTGAAAAAGCAGTAGAAAAACTGCACAGTATTTTACCTCGGCAAATGTTTGTCACTAAAATTCAAGGCAAGGCCAACAACAGGATTATATCTTCTCGCACTATTCAAGCTTTTCGAAAAGATGTGACAGGCTATCTGTATGGAGGAGATATAACCAGAAAAAATAAACTTTTAGATAAACAGAAAAAAGGCAAGAAAAAGATGAAAGACAGAGGCAGGGTAAATATCTCTCAAGATGTATTCTTGAAGATGATGCGTAGTGAACTGTGAATTACAAAACTCTTTCTTGGCATAAGTTTTTGTTCACCACGCATATTTTCCTGCTGGAAAATTGCTTTGCTCGGCTACCCGCCTGTGCAAAGGTTCTCAAAAACTTACGCCTGCGACGAGTTTCGTAATTCACAGTCTTTTATTGTGGTGTAAAAATTGGAGAATAAAGTAATATCATGGAGATGATGATGAGTACGCATAACACGCTCCAGATGACTTGTATTTTCTTTTGATGTTTTTTATGGAAAAGCATATACTGATATTATCATATTATGAGGAATTTTCAAGAAAAAAAGAGTGGAAGGCGTATCTTAGAATCATGGCCTTTTTTGGTCGTTTTAACTGTTGTAATTTTAGTGTTTGCCTATGGTGTTTTTGATTTGCTGAACAAAATGAAGGATACCAAAGAGAATAAAGACATAGCTGAGGCCAAGGTGAATGAATTGGAAAATAGAAAAGAAAAACTTGGTGAAGATATAAATAATCTAAACACTGATGAAGGGAAGGAAAGAGTTTTTCGAGAAAATTTCGGGCTTGCCCGTGCAGGCGAAGGGTTGATAGTGATAGTAGATGATAAAGAAAAAATAGCAGATGAAACAGTAGAAAAAAAAGGATTCTTTTCTTTTTTAAAAAATCTGTTTAAATAAGAATAATTTGCCAAAGCCTTGCTTTGGCAAAATTTGCGGGATTAGTTTAGTGGTAGAATGAGTCCTTCCCAAGGATTAGACGGGGTTTCGATTATCCCATCCCGCACAGTTGGTGTCACTTGATTCATATGATATAATGTAAGTAATTAATAGTTAACAGATAAAAATTTATGCAAAATGTAATTATATATTCAACACCCTCATGTCACTTTTGTCACATGGCAAAGGACTTTTTTAAAGAGAAAAATGTAGCTTTTACTGACTACGATGTAGCAATAGATACTGCAAAGAGGGCAGAAATGATAGAAAAATCAGGCCAAATGGGTGTGCCTGTCATCCAAATCGGTGACAATCTAATCGTAGGCTTCAATAAGCCAAAGATAGTAGAATTGTTGGGGTTGTAATTTAGTTGTGTCCTCGGCAGGAATCGAACCTGCAATTACCACTTAGGACGCGGCAGTTATATCCATTTAACTACGAGGACAGCTAACTCTTATAATCTAACATATAAAGGCTTATTCTCAAATAAGTTTATACTGGTTTTTTTTATTAAATATGCTAAAGTATTACTATGGATCCTGAATCCAAAAAACTCTTAGAAGAGACCCATGAACTCGTAGAAGAGAACAACGAGATGCTTCGAAAAATACGAAGTGTCCAGAAAAAGCAGGCTTTTTTTCAGATTGTGCATTGGGTATTTGTGATAGGTGTGGCTATCGGGACACTGTATTTCTTGGAGCCATATATCACGCAGTTCCAGAGTTTTATCAAAGAAGCTGGCGTGACTATAGAAAAATTCAAAAGTTTTATGCCGAGGTAGATGTTGAAAAGTAGATATGCCGGGGTAGCTCAGTAGTAGAGCTCTCCCCTGAAGAGGGATAGGTCGGCAGTGCGATTCTGCCCCCCGGCACAAAGTAAGTTTTCATTAGCAATTTGACTGATAAATTGTTAGTATTACACTTATAAGTATGGTCAATAAATTTGAAGAAAAATTAAATAAAATTCTTAAAAATGAACCAGATTTTCTTGATCAAGAGGGTGATATTTTAACAAATACTATAATTGATAAAGCGTACAAAGCAGATAGCAAACTAATTGAGCTTTTAATTAGTGACAAAGAAATAAAAGACAAGTTTTTCAAGAAAATAAAAGATGTGTATGTTTTTAATATAAATGATTTTGTATCTTATATTCAAGATAAGAATTTTCTTAATGATTCTTATACAAAATTTAAAAATAAAATTGGGCTTAATATTGGTGGTAAATTTTTAAATGAAAGAAAAGAAGTCTCTCTTGTGTGGCCATTTAAGGACTGTGTGCTTGAAGGTGGGATGACGAAAGAGGATGAAAAACGAAAGGAAATATTTTTTAATGAAATTCTCGCACAAGACGATATTGATAAACTCTTGGCTCCAAAAGTTTTGACAAATTGGAAAAGATATACAAAAAATGGAGAAGAAAAAGTAAAAGAATTAAAGAGAGATAAAGATGGAGTAATTCGCGAAAATCTAATAATCAAAGGCAACAACTTACTCGCACTTCACAGCTTAAAAGAACAATTTGCCGGACAAGTGAAGCTTATCTATACAGACCCCCCATATAATACTGGTGGTAGCACAGAAACATTTACATATAACAACAATTTCAAGCATTCAAGTTGGCTTACTTTTATGAAAAATAGACTTGAGATTGCATTAAATCTCTTAAAAGAAGATGGTTTTATTGCATTAACTATTGACCATGAAGAACTTTATTATATAGGAGTATTAATGGATGAAATATTTGGCAGAGAAAATAGAGTTGGTCTTGTCACAATCTACATAAATCCAAAAGGCAGACAACATGAAAAATTTTTCTCTGCAGCAACAGAATACATGTTGGTCTATGCGAAAGATATTTCTGTTGCAAAATTTAATAAAGTGACCCTAGACGAGGCAATTGCAGAAACTTTTAACCTTACTGATAATCAGGGTGATTATAGATTGGAGCCTTTGATAAGAGTAAGAACAAGTACTTCAAGAGAAAGTAAGCCTGATTTTTATTATCCAATATATGTTAGTAAAGATTTAAGAGATATTACTTTGGAAAATAAAAAAGATTATTACGAGGTCTTTCCAAAAAAGAATGGAAAAGATTTTACATGGAAAACAATATCAGAAACTTTTGCCAAAAGAAATGCGAATGAATTTTTTGTTGCAAAGAAAGAAGATAATGAAATAAAAATATATCATAAATACTATGAACAGCAGGTATTAAAAAATCTTTGGACTGATAAAAAGTATTTTCCTGAGTTTCAAGGGACTAATTTATTGAAAAAAATTTTAGGTGAAAATCTATTTAGTTATCCAAAATCATTATATGCAGTATTAGATACATTAAAGCTAATGACATCTGACGAAGATTTAATTTTAGATTTCTTTGCTGGTTCTGGAACAACTGGTCATGCCACAATTGAATTAAATAAGGAAGATGGAGGAGATAGAAAATTTATTTTGGTAGAACAATTAAACACCCATATGGATGTTGACATTAAAAGAATCAGAACTGTATCTAATAAAGAAGATTTTATTTATTGCGAATTAATGAAATATAACGAGCAGTTTATGGAAGATATTGAAAAAGCAAAAGATATAAAAGTGCTTTTGAAAATTTGGAGGGAAATGAAAGATAAGGCGTTTTTTGAGTATTCAGTAGATCTAAAAGTTTTTGAGGAAAATATAAAAGAATTTGAAAAATTATCTCTTATTAAGCAAAAAGATATTTTAATTTCACTTCTCAACAAAAATTAAATGAAGAATTAATCAATGTCAGTGATATAAATTTTCATCCCGTTCTAAAGGATATAGAAAATATGTACTGGCTTTTTCTCCTTTCCATTAGAACTTTATCTGATTGTGATGTGCAAAACATACTAAGGACAAAAAACAGTATACAAGAAGATTATTTAAGTTTTAATTACATGTTAGATAAATTTAACAAAGCCACAGATTTACACATTGAAAAAAGGGGTAATATTGTCACATCTAAACTCAATATTCATAACGAAATGATTTTTATTGGCAAGGCCATGGCGATTCTTACATTTGATTTTTTATCGCTTTCAAGCTATAACGCAAATATAAACACAGACGAAGAATTTCAATTTTTGAGACACATTAGAAACGGAGCAGCACATAACAACATCTTTAATTTAAAAAATGAAAAAGGAGAATGGAAAATTGAAGAAAATCAAATTATCAAGTGGAATGGCATGGAAATTAATAGAGAATTGCAAGGAAAAGAGGTGTTTAATACTTTCATATCGCTGTCTAGTGTTTTTTTACTAACTAAACATTTTTCTGAAAGATTAACAAACCTAGATAATAAAAAATAATTATAAATATATGCAATTTTTATACGAACAACTAGATGGAGCAAAGAAGATTGGCATGAAATGGCCGGAGGTGCCAGATTTTATGGTTGACAATTTGAATCCGGATTTTGAATTGCGAGAATATCAAAAAGAAGCATTCGCTAGATTTTTCCATTGTTATAATAATCCTTTTGAAGGAAAAGAAAGCCCCTTGCATTTTCTTTTCAATATGGCTACTGGCTCTGGCAAAACATTGATAATGGCAGGACTTATTTTGTATTTATATGAGCAAGGATATAGTAATTTTATATTCTTTGTGAACTCAGACAATATCATTAAAAAAACAGAAGATAACTTTTTAAATACTCTTTCTAGTAAATATCTTTTTAATAAAAAGATTGTTTTAAACAACAAAATAATTCCTGTTAGAAAAGTTGATAATTTTGAAGACATAGGGAAAAATGAGATAAATATATGCTTTACTACTATTCAAAAATTACATAGTGATTTGCATAATGAAAAAGAGGGGGCGCTGACTTTTGAAGATTTTAAGGATAAAAAAATAGTTCTGCTTTCTGATGAAGCACATCATTCACAGGTAAAAACAAGGAGTAATGCCCCGCAGGCGGATTTGTTTGCTAGTAATTTGACAGAAGAAATTGACGACAAAAAGCCAAATTGGGAAAATACTGTTGAAAAAATTTTAAAAAAGAATGGGGCTAATTTACTCTTAGAGTTTACTGCTACTATGGATTTTCTAGATAAATTTATCTCAGAGAAATATAAAAATAAGGTTATTTATAAATATGACTTGAAAGAATTTAGAAATGATGGATTTTCAAAAGACCCACAGCTTTTTTCTACTGATACAGATAAAAAAACACGGATAATTCAAGCTATTATTTTAAACCAATACAGGCAAGAAGTTGCTGATAAATATAAAATTTCATTGAAACCTGTAATTTTATTTAAGGCTCAAAAAACTATTGCTCAATCAGACGAGAATAAAAAACTTTTCCATGAGATTATTGAAAATCTTAGTATTGAGGAAATAAAACAAATTAGGAGTAAAACGAATATTGAAATACTCAGTAAGGCTTTTGATTTTTATAAAGAACATGATATTACTGATTTGATTCTTATTAAAAAATTAAAAGAAAACTTTGCTGAAAATAAGTGCAGAAGCGTAAATGACGAAACTCAAATAAAACAATTACAAATTGAGCTAAATACGTTAGAAGAAAAGATTAATAAGGTTAGAGCTATTTTTGCAGTCCAAAAATTAAATGAGGGCTGGGATGTGCTTAATCTTTTTGACATTGTTCGTTTATACGAAACTCGTGATGGAAAAGACAATAAACCAGGCAAAACGACTATTTCTGAGGCACAGCTTATCGGGCGAGGAGCACGATATTTCCCATTTAAAATCGATGAAGGAGAAAAATATAAAAGAAAATTTGATAAGAATTTAGATCATGAGCTTCGAATTTTAGAAGAATTGCACTATCACAGCCATAATGAATCCAGATATATTGCAGAAATTACTACTGCTCTTATCAAAGAGGGTATGATGGATGACAATCAAATTGAGCTTGAGTTAAAACTGAAAGAAAGTTTCAAGAATAAGCAATTTTATAAAACTGGTCTTGTATATAAAAATGAAAGAAAAAAGAGGAGTTTTGATGGTATAAATTCAATAAGTGATTTGGGGGTTAGTAAGAAAAATATAACTTTTTCTATTATTTCCGGCTTAGGACAAGAAACAGGAGTATTCACTGATAAGCAGATTTTAAAATCAAAGATAATAAAAACCCCGAAGGATATAAAAATTAAAGATATTGAGTTTCATATTATTCAAAATGCTTTGGCAAAGAATGATTTTTTTGATTTTAGTAATTTGAAAACTTATTTCCCAAAGCTGAAGTCAATGCGTGATTTTATTGCAGATAAAAATTATTTCGGCGGGCTAGCTATTACATTTGAAGGCATGCAAAGCGATTTAGATAATATGACAAATAAAATCAAATTAGAAGCTTTGTTGGAGTTATTGTGCGAGATAGAAAGACAAATAAAATCAAATGTGACAGAATACATAGGTAGTAAAGAATTTACACCAGCAAAGTTTCGCTTAATATTTAAAGACAAAAAAATAAAAGTTCAAAAAGATAGTGAAAAAGTAAATGGAGGTGAAGAAAATCTCGCAGACAAAGAGTGGTATGTATTCAATGCAAATTATGGAACAAGCGAAGAAAAAGAGTTGGTCAATTTAATACATAGGCAAGTTGCTGAATTATATAAAGATTTTAAAGAGGTATATTTAGTGCGTAATGAGCGACAATTAAAAATATATAATTTCAAAGATGGAGCAACTTTTGAGCCAGATTATTTACTATTTCTCACAAATAAAAAAGGTCAAAATATCACATACCAACTTTTTATTGAACCAAAAGGTAAGCATCTCGCTGAATATGATAAATGGAAAAATGATTTTTTAAGTCAGATAAAAGATACAGCAAAAATTATAGAGTTAAACAAAAATAATAAATACAGGGTATTAGGATTGCCTTTTTATAATAATGAAGATGAAAATCAGTTTAAAGATAAATTGATTGAGTTTACAAAATAATATAGTTTACTCCTTTGTTTTTGTATGTCAAGGTTGCCGACAACCCATGTTGACTTTTTTTACACAAAAGTATATACTATGGGTATTATGATTACAAAATATGCAAAGTTTATAAAAGAGGCTCGTATTAAAAAAGGGTTTTCTCAGGCTGATTTGGCTATTAAATTGGGCATTTCTAGACCTTCGTATATTGCTATAGAGCAAGGTAAAAGGGAACTTACTATGGGAGAGTTTGAAAAGCTTTCTGGCGTATTAAATGTATCTTTTGAAGAAGTAGAAGCCGGAGAATCTCCAAATTATGAGAAGTATAAACAAATAATACTTTCATTTTTGCGACTCGATAAAAATATTCCAAAAACAAAACTGGCAAAATTAGTGTACTTGGCTGACGCTGGCTGGTTTTATTACAACTTGAAAAGTATGAGCGGTATGCAATATAGAAAGATACAATACGGACCTGTAGCGGATTCTTATTTTCGTATTATAGATGAATTATATGAAAATGGGCAGATCGAGATAAACCAAACCGAAGATGGTGCTATGCTTATCTCTCAAACTCGTGCTGGCGATAAAAAAGCTTTGTCTGAAATAAATAAAGAAGAGTCAAAATTGATAACAAATATAAGTAACAAGTGGAAGGGCAAGAAAACTAAAGAAATTGTTGAATTTACTCATAACCAATTCCCATATTTGTGTGCAAATGAAAATGACATTATAACCCTTGGCCTCATAACACAAGAAAATCCGCATGAATATTACTAATGAATATCAAGTCACTATCGAACTTTTTGCTGAACGGCATTTTATAAGAACTTTTGCTAAAAAGTATAAAGGAGCTTGGGATACGACGCTTGATCTTTTGCTAGCAGAGTTTAAATTTATCGATGCCTTGTTTCTTAAAAATACAGCGGAGTATATTACAAACAAAGATGCGGATATTGTGATTTGTAAAACAGAATTTAAGATTGCAGGGACACAAGAATCTCGTCATGGTTCAGGAAATAGATGCATCGTAGCTATACATAAAAAATCAAACCAAGTTAAAGTATTATTGGTTTATTATAAAACTGATTTAGGTGGAGGTAGTGAAACTGGAAACTGGAAGAACTTGATTAAAGAGAGTTATAAAGAATATAAAGATTTACTATAATTCATCTAGATAGATTTTATCTTCACCGTATTCTTCTTCTCTTTATCTACTTTCTGGAGTTTGATAGTGAGTAGGCCGTGCTTTTCTGTGGCTTCTACTTGCTCTGGTTCTACTTCTTGGGGCAAGAGAATAGTGCGAGAAAATTTACCCCAGTAGAGTTCTTTGGTGAAATAATTGTCTTCATCTATATTCTGGTCTTCTTTGCGTTTACCAGAGATGGTGATCATGTCGCGGGCTATGGTGAGCTCTAGGTCTTCATTTCGTACTCCTGCTACCATAGTTTTCACTACTATATCTGTAGGGGTCTGATATACATCTACTGCTAGTTCTGCTTCTTCATTTTCTTCTTCTATCCAATTTTGTGCACCTTTTTTATCTGTTTTTATTCCAGCTTTTTTAGTTTCTGCTTCCAATTCTTCTTCCTCTTCAGCTTCGATACTGCCAGTTAGTCTTTCAAAAAAACTCCTTTTTTTATTTTGTGTCATAAATCTTATAATATTTTGTAATATCAATTTTTGATAGACACGCATAATTTTCTGCTGAAAATTTGCTATGCTCGGCTACCCGCCTGTGCAATGTCTCTCAAAAATTATATTACAAAATATTTTATAATTAAATTAATTTTTAATTTTTTCCACTCATTCTTCTTAATTTTTCAAAAAGTAACATTACGACAACTGTCACAACCCAAAGGAAAGCAAATACTTTTAGAAAATCACTTCCACTATTCTTTATTATAAAAAAATTAAAGACACTATGCAAGGCGATAGCAAAAATAAGACCCATTAAAAGATACATTTTTTTTGCAAATCCTCTCATGTAGAAGGATAATCCGAGAGCTATACCCACCATACCACTAGATATACTGTGCAGGAGGGTAGAACCCAGGAACCGAAGCTGTCCTGTGAGCAGGCTCACAGTAGTTTCCCCTAGAGAGAGTGGTTTTATTAAAAACAAAGTATTTTCAAGGGCAGCAAAACCGAGTGCAGCAGTGATCAGGTATATAGGCCAGTCTATTGGCTCGTCTATGTGTGCACTTTTGTAAAGTATTATTATGACTGCAAGATAATAACTGCTATCATACCCAAAATAAATACGCCTGTCAGAACTCCTTTTGGTTCTTTTTTCTTTTCTTCTTCTTTGAGCCAGAACCACAGCCAGATCAGAGAGGGGATGATCCCCCCCAAGAATGCAAGCCCTAAGATTTTAGGATCGTTAGTTATCATTTGGTTTACCCTGAGTCTTGTCGAAGGGCCATTTTTCAACCATTAATAATTTTTTATTGTTTCCTAGCATAGACCATATTTCTTCTGTAACAAAAGGTGTAAATGGATGTAATATCTTTATGATTTTCGCGAGTGTGCCCAGTAGAAATTGTTTACGCGACTCTTTTTCTTGTTCATTTGTTCCTTCAAAAATAACCTTACTTTCTTCTATGATAACATCTGCAAATCTATCCCATACATAGTGGTATATCTTTTCTGCAACAAGGTAGAATTTATATTCATCCATTTCTTTTGTAATTTCTCTTATTAAATTATCAATTTCAGGTATTAATTTTTCTTTTTCTAATTGAGAATAGTTCGTAAAGTTATCATCGTGCTTTATATCTTTTGTATTATCTAAAACAAATCTGGTTATATTCCATACCTTATTTGCAAAATTTCTATATGCTCTGATTTTGTCTTCAGAAAGCGAGAGCGATGTTCCAGGTGTATTTCCAACTACCATACCCATCCTAAATGCATCAGTACCGTATTTTTCAGTCAGTACGAGTGGATCTATAACATTACCCTTACTTTTGCTCATCTTGAGTCCTTTTGCGTCCAAGACAAGGCCGTGTAAATAAACTGTTTTAAAAGGTAATTTGTCTGTGATATACAAACCAAGCATTATCATTCTTGAGACCCAAAAAAATATTATTTCCCCAGCAGTTTCCATAACACTGGTCGGATAAAAGTTTTTGAAATCTATATTGTCAGGATATCCAAGTGATGCAAAAGGCCATTGCCCGGAAGAAAACCAAGTGTCAAAGGTGTCATTATCTTGCTTTACCTCACTACCACATTTTGAGCATGTCGTGATTGTATTATCAACATCTGCCATGCCGTGTGCACAGTTTTTGCAAATTTTAGCAGGTATCGATATGCCCCATACTATCTGTCTGGAAATATTCCAATCTTTTATATCATTGAGCCAGTTTATTGTAATTTTTTTATAATGTTCTGGTATATAAGTTATTTCTTCATTATTAATTTTTTCTAATACTTTTTCTGCCAGTGGCTTCATCTTTACAAACCATTGATTTTTTATTTGTGGTTCTATGATAGTGTTACATTTGTAACAAGTGCGAACAGTATGTTTATAATTTTCTTCAATTTTTTCTACAAGATTTTTATTTTTTAATTTCTCTATTATTAAAGGGCGAGCTTTGTTTATGTGTATGCCAGCAAATTCTCCTGCTATTGGTAGAAGTTTGCCCATCTCATCTATTATTTGTTCTTTATCTAATTTATGTTTTTCTGCAATTTCAAAATCCGTAGCATCATGCCATGGTGTGATAGTCATTACCCCTGTGCCAAATTTCATATCTACTAGTTCATCTTTTATCACAGTAGCTGTAATAGGGCCGTTTATCCATTCTAGATCTATAGTTTGTCCGTGTGTGTATGTGCTATACCGTGTATCATCAGGATGCATTACTATATATTTATCTCCAAATTTTGTTTCTGGGCGGGAAGTAGCGATAATAAAAGGACCATATTTTAAATAATAAAAATTATCTATTCGTTCTTCATCTAATATTTCTAAATCTGAAAAAGAAGTTTGATGTTTTGAACACCAAGATACTATTCGCTCACCTCGATATACTAAATCATCTGTGTAAAGTTTTTTGAAAGTTTTATAGACAGTCTGGACAATATCAGGGTCAAGAGTAAATTTTTCTCGAGTCCAATCACACGATGCCCCAATTTTTTTAATCTGGTCTTTTATATTTTTTGAATTATTTAAAGTAAAATCTAGAATTTCTTGATATAATTCTCTTTTATCCATCCCAAATCTACTTCGTCCTTCTTTTTCTAATTTTTTTTCATATACTATTTGTGTTTCAAATCCAGCATGGTCGAGTCCTGGTAGCCACAATGTTTTATATCCACGCATTCTTTTGTAGCGTATGATGATATCCTCAATAGTCATCACCAATCCGTGTCCAGCGTGGAGTGAGCCATTGGCATTTGTCGGAGGCATAATAATAGTAAATGGTTTTGCGTCTTTATCTATAATACCTTTTTCCACACACACATCAGGATTAAAAAAACCGCTCTCTTCCCAGAGCTTGTAAATCCTGTCTTCTGTATCTTTTGCATTGTATGGTTTTAGCAGTTTCTCATTTATTTCCATATAGCAAATATAACATTTCTATGTATTTTTTTAAAGCATGAGATTATAGCTTGAGATTACCCTCAGCTTTTATACTATCTAATTTTATATTCTTCATTTTGTTTTTTATATATTTCAAATACCCAGCTACGCCGATCATGACAGAGTTGTCTCCGGTGAGTTTTTTGTCAGGGAAGAGAAGTTTTGTTTTTGAATTTGTATCTTTGAGCATTTTCTGCATTTCTTTTTTCAAGTGCTTATTTGCAGATACACCACCTGCTACTATCAAAGTTTTCGCCTCATATTTTTCTATAGCTTTTTTTGTCTTATAGACTAAAGTTTCTACAACTGCATTTTCAAATTCGCAGGCTATCTGTGCTTTTATTTTTTCATCTTTTAATATATTCACATTTTCTTTTTTTAGATCTCGTATCAAATAAAGCACAGCAGTTTTGAGTCCAGAGAAAGAGAAATCAAAATTCTTGGAATACATCATTGGGCGAGGGAGAAGAATACGGATTTTTCTCCCCCTGCTAAGGGGGAGTGCCTGAAAGGCGAGGGGGTCAGACCCCTCCTCAATCCTCCCCTTGGCAGGGGAGGAAGAAATGTTCTTTCTAAATTCTTCCGCCAATCTAGATATCTCTGGTCCTCCAGGATAGGGAAGTTCCATCATACGGGCAACTTTGTCAAATGCTTCACCGGCTGCGTCGTCTAGTGTTTGCCCTATGACTTCGTATTTCAGCCAGTCACGCATGAGCACTAGCTCTGTGTGTCCACCAGAGACGAGTAGAGACAGTATAGGGAAGTTAATTTTTGCTTGCCCGCCAGAGCCTTGGCGACGGAGGGGAATAGTGAATGTGCCTTTGTTTTTAGCAAAGACTGACAGTATGTGTCCCTCCATGTGGTTCACGGGAATGAGAGGGATTTTGTATTTTAGAGCGAGCTCTTTTGCAAAAACTATCCCAGTCCAGAGTGCAGGTTCGAGTCCTGGGCCACTTGTAACTACTATCAAATCTATGCCAGGATTTTTTTGTTCAATGTCTTCAGACCCCTCCTCAGTCCTCCCCTTGGCAGGGGAGGAAGGAAATGCTTTTTTGAGTGTTTTTTTGAAAAGTATTGGTAAATTTTTCTGGTGCTCTCTCTTTGCCATCATGGGGAATACTCCTCCATACTGTGCATGAATTTTTACTTGAGAAGATAGGGTAGTGGCTAGAATCTCAAAAGAAGCCTTGTTTTGGTTGCCTTTTGCTTTAAATATAGTGAGGCCCGTCTCATCGCAACTAGTCTCTATGCTCAAAATAATCATTTATTTATATTAGCAGATAATGTATAATGGGTCTATGACATGGGCTTTCAAAAGACAAATTTTCTATGTGAGCATTGTACTCGCATTTTTTCTAGTGTTAGGGTTTTTAGTAAGTTATCCATATTTAAATAAACCAGCTACTTGTAGTGATAAAAAGCAAAATGGCACGGAGACTGGGGTGGATTGTGGGGGGTCTTGTCAACTCGCTTGTATATTTGAAGTAGACAAGCTCTCTGTTCTTTGGGCTCGGTCTTTTCGTGTGGTTCCGGGGCGATACAATACAGTGGCGTATCTTGAAAATCAAAATATAGACACAGCTATTTATAAAATAAAATATAAATTCCGTTTTGCCGATGCAAACAATATCTATATAGGCAAAAGAGAAGGAGAAGTCTCTATTCCGCCAGCAGGTAAATTTGCTATCTTTGAATCAGCTATAGATATGGGCAATTCTGTGCCTGTATATACTTCTTTTGAATTTACCGAAGTTCCTACTTGGGTAAAAGTACCATCAGAAAAAACAAGTGAACTAAATATTTCCGTAGAAGATATAAAATTAGAAAATGAAGACACTAGTCCAAAATTGAGCGCTGTCATAAAGAATAAATCTATCTTTCTGGTCCCAGATCTAAATGTAGTCACTATTCTTTATGATAATTTAGGTAACGCTATCTCAGCTTCTCGTACATATATAGAACTCCTCAAGGGAGAAGAGAGTGTAAATATAAATTTCACTTGGCCAGAAGCTTTTGATCGGAAAGTGATAACCAAAGAAATCATACCTATGTATAATATTTTTGATGTTAAGTTGAAATAATAATGGTTCAAATAGCTCTAAAAAGAATAGACTGGCTTTTGGTCGCATTTATCATTCCTATTATTTTGGCGGGGCTGTTTACCATGAAGTCCTTTGGTGTGGCGAATGGGGGGAGTAGTTTTTTCGGTAAACAAATCATATGGATCATTCTTTCTTTTGCTGTATTTTTTTCTTTTTCTTTCATAGATTTCAGATTTTTAAAAAGGACTAATATTTTAGTTTTTATTTTTCTTGGTTTCTGCACTATTTTATTAGCACTTTTTGTTTTGGGAAAAGTTTCTCATGGAGCACAGAGTTGGTTTGATTTCGGAGGATTTTCTTTTCAACCAGCAGACATGATGAAACTCGTGCTGGTCATAGTATTAGCTAAATATTTTTCTCGGCGTCATGTAGAAATCAGAAATTTTAAACATATTTTTATCTCTGGATTCTATGCTCTTATTCCTTTTACTCTTATCCTTTTACAGCCAGATTTTGGTGGAGCGATGATAATATTTTTTATTTGGATAGGTATGGTATTTGTGTCTGGTATCTCTAAAACACACTTGTTATTAGTATTCACCTCTACAGCAGTTATCTTTGCAACACTATGGTTCTTTGCATTTGCTCCATATCAAAAAGATAGAATTTCTAATTTCTTAAATCCATTGGCAGATATTCATGATTCTGGTTACAATGTGTATCAGTCCACTATCGCTGTGGGTAGTGGACAACTTTTGGGCAAGGGGCTTGGCTTTGGAACGCAGTCACGTTTGCAATTCTTGCCCGAGCCACAGGCGGATTTTATTTTCGCCGCCTTTGCTGAAGAATGGGGATTTGTTGGTTCCACACTTATAATCCTACTTTATGGTTTTGTTATTTGGCGTATTTTATATAGTGCGTCACTAGGGGCAACGAATTTTGAAATGCTTTTTGGTATGGGGATAGCTATATATTTTATGAGTCACATACTCATAAATATAGGAATGAATTTAGGAATTTTCCCTGTGACAGGGATACCACTGCCATTTATGAGTTATGGTGGCTCGCACTTGTTGACAGAATTCGCAGGACTTGGAATACTAATGAGTATGCGCAGGTATGAACGCCCAGCACATAGAGATGATATGAAGAATGAATTTTTCGGGGTGTAGCGGGAAAATTTTATAAATAAAATTATGACTATAGTTGATGGAAAAAAATTGAGTAAAGAGATGCTAGAGGAAATAAAAAAAGAAGTTTCAAGACTTTCTTTTGTTCCAGTTTTTTGTGATGTGTTGGTTGGGTCTGATTCGTCATCTGTCCAATATGTAAACTTAAAGAAAAAGATTGCACTGTTTTTGGGTATAAAATTTCAAGATGCATATTTTGAAGAAAATATAACAACAGAAGAATTGATAACAGAAGTAGAAAAATTAAACAAGCTGGAAAATATGTGTGGATTGATAGTGCAGTTGCCTCTACCAGAATATATAGATACAAAAAAAGTTTTGGCTCATATAGACACACATATCGATGTGGATTGTTTAGGAGAAAATGCGAGTAATATTTTTTATAAAGAAAAGCCAATGACTATACCACCGACAGCAGGAGCGTGCATGTATCTGCTTGATTCTCTAAAAATAGATTTGAAAAATAAAAATATCGTTGTGTTTGGAGCTGGAGATCTGGTAGGCAAGCCCGTTTCTCGGATGCTTGATTCGAGAAATTTACCGCATAATGTGATTGATAGAAAAACTGAAAGCAAAAATAAAGAAAAATTAATAAAAAATGCAGATGTTATAATATCTGGTATAGGAGTTGGTGGGTATATAAAAAGCGACATGATAAAAGAAGGAGTTATTATAATAGACGCAGGAACTTCAGAATCTTCGGGCTCGATAGTGGGGGATGTAGATTTTGATTCCGTAAAAGATAAAGTGTCTTTTATTTCTCCAGTGCCAGGCGGAGTGGGGCCTGTGACTGTGGCGATGCTTTTTAGAAATGTATTGCAAATAGCAAAGCACCTTCACCCTTCACCCCTCACCCCTAGCCCCTCTCCATAGTAATGGAGAGGGGAACAATATTAAATAGTATGAATAATAATATATTTTATTTTTTTTATAATTTAGCACATAAGTCAGTCTTTTTAGACAAAGTGATTATTTTTATAGCTGAACCTTTGGCGTACTTTGTGATAGTTTCTGCTATTATTTTCGTCTTATTTCATCACGATATTTTCACCCCAAAGCAAGGCTTTGGGGGCTTTGGGGTGTTTAAAAAAGCTTTTTTAAATTTTAAGCAAAAGTGGAGAGAAATAGTTCTGGTTTTTTTCTCTAGTATTTCTGCGTGGGTTTTGGCGTATGTATTGAAAATTCTTTTTCACACGAGTCGGCCTTTTTTAGTATTACCTGATGTGACACCTCTTTGGATAGAGTCTGGTTACGCATTTCCTTCAGGCCACGCTACTTTTTTTATGGCCTTAGCTGTTGCCATATACTTATCACACAAAAAAGCAGGATATGTTTTTATAACTTTTGCGTTTTTGATAGGCCTAGCTCGTATCACAGCCGGAGTGCATTTTCCTATAGATATATTCGGAGGGTTTGTATTGGGAAGTGGTGTAGCTTATTTGGTAAATTACTTTTATTTCCCACACGTCAGACATGTGGAGAAAGTATAGTTTCCGTGTTACAATGTTTATATGGCAACTAGAAAAGTTCCTTTTGTGAAAGGAGAATATTATCATATCTACAGTAGAGGGAACAGTAAACAAAAAATATTTTTAGATGAAACTGATTACAATCATTTTATAAAATGTCTTTTTGTTTGTAACTCTAAAAATAACTTCAAATTTAGAGATGATATTGTTGAAGTAGGGATAGATGCTTTTGATTTTGAAAGAGGGAATCATGTTGTGTCTATTGGCGCTTGGGTTTTAATGCCAAATCATTTTCATATTTATATAACTATAAATCCCCACATGTCAGACATGTGGGGAGAGAAGAATGCTATTTCTGAATTCATGAGGAAATTATTGACTGCTTATGTTAAATACTTTAATGAAAAATATAAACGCACCGGATCTCTTTTTGAGGGACCGTTTAAATCTACTCATTTAAAGACAGATAATCAAGCTAAATATCTTTTTTCTTATATACATTTAAATCCAATAAGGTTGTTAGACCCAAAATGGAAAGAGAATGGAATTAAAGATATAAAAAAATCATTAGAATTTTTAACTAAATATAGTTGGAGTAGTTACAAAGATCATACAGGCGAAAACAGAAAAGAGAATAAAATTCTTGATCTGAAAGCTTTCCCAAAATATTTCTTTAATATAAAAGATTTTAATACAGATATTTTGGATTGGCTAAAATATAAAAATGACAGTGATAAGAAGTTCTAAATTCTCCACATGTCAGACATGTGTGGGATAGTTAGCGTATCTCAAAACTAGCTTTCACCGTGACCATGATCTCTTTGTCTATTTTTGATGTGTCGTACATGCCGTAGTCGGAGACTTCGACTGAGTTTGCGGACATGACTTGGACTACGCCAGAGGATGCAGACTGGAGTGCGCCGATAGTTTTGCCTCCGGCTATTGCGAGTTGCTCTGCACGAGCTTTTGCATCTCCGACAGCACTTGCGAGCAGTTCTACTCGCACTTCAGGCAATTTTGAATAATAATATTCCAGAGAATTTGTAGAGAAGAGCATGCCTTTGTTTGTGATAAGTGGAGCTGTGTTTTTAGAAAGTTCATCTATTTTTTTTACATCTTTAGAATTTACTTCGATATTTTGAACTAGATTGTATTTTTTTTCTGGGCCTGGGTATTGTTCGTATATTTCATTCATAAAGACAGGAGAGATAGAGATAGATTCGGGTGGGACACCATTTAATATTAAAAAGTTTTTAACTTCTTTTAGATCAGTGTTCATAGAAGTATAACCGTTTTTTATGGTAGAGAGGGTAGTGGGGCGTGTGATACTAGAAGTCCATTTTACTTTGTCAGATACCACAGGTTTTTTTGCAGAGCCTGTAGTAGAGATGTAGTCTATAGAACGCAGTTTATAAAAAGTAAAAGACCCTATCCCCGCACTGACGACCAGTGCCAGTCCTAAAATCAATCCAAACGCCATGTAGTTTTTATTATTATCCATATTTATATTCTATTCTTAACTTAGTAATTTTGCAATTTTGTGAGCGACACAGGAATCGAACCTGTCACCTACTCTACGTCAAAGAGTCGCTCTACCAAATGAGCTAGTCGCTCTCACAAACTAGTTATAACATTTTTAAACTACTATTTTCAAGTACACTAGATAACAAGTTTCTCTAATACCTCAAGCTCTTCTTTTGTGTTTGGTTGCAGTCCTTCTAGGATGTTTGTCACAGGGACAGCTTGCACCTTTTCTCCTTGTTCAAAAGCCATATGTATGAGAGAGGTGAGATAATATTCACCCTGAGCATTTTCATTTTTGATTTTATCAATATTTCTCCAAAGCCAATCTGCATCAAATGCATACAATGCAGGATTTACTTCTTTGATTTCTTTTTCTTCATCGTTTGCATCTTTGAATTCTACTATGCTCTCTACAGAGCCATCTCTACCTCGCACTATTCTGCCGAAATTTTTGAGCCCTGCTCGCCATTCTGCAAAATCTGGCAACACTACAGTGGCCAAGGTGATAGTGGCTTTTGTTTCGTTATGAACTTTTATTAGGTTCTCTATGGTCTCTTTTGATACTAGGGGCTGGTCTGTAGAGAGCACTAGGAGTGTCTGATAGTCTGAGTGCAATACTGTCTTTGCAGAGCTGACAGCGTGGCCAGTGCCCAGCTGTTCGTGTTGGACTGCGTATGTATGATGAGAGCCTATTATCTCTTGCACGCATTCTTTTTTGTGGCCGACTACTATGACAGGCTTTATAGATATATCCAGTGTCTCCAAAGTGTCCAAAATATGCCTCAAAAAAGGCTTGTCACGAAGCATAGCTAGGGCTTTTGGCTCATCTCCACCCATCCTTTTGCCTTTGCCAGCTGCCAG
>Ga0075928_101_pt1 | contig 42447 bp, 46 predicted proteins | sample RifGroA2_FD_67908 | JGI IMG/M metagenome (GOLD analysis project Ga0075928, IMG submission 67908) | Parcubacteria (Nomurabacteria) bacterium GW2011_GWA2_40_9 | reverse complement strand
AGAATTGTTTAGTTTTTTCTCCATTATACTGAGAAATTGGCACTTTCTCTTTACTATTGGTACCTCCTTTGATTTCTAAATTCATGAATTATAAACAAATATTTTATGCAAACGCTGGTAAGCTAATAAGTTTCTTTCCTATTGTAATTTTGCCAAAATCTTTTTTGCCAGTCTTTTCACTTGCACCTATGATTTCAAGGTAAAGTGGATTGCCTTTTTTATCTAAATCTAAAAAAATCTCAGATGAAATTTCTACAGTTTTGTCTACCTGTCCTGTTTTTAAGACTATATTCAATGCATCTGCTTCTTTGTCGTAGCTTATTTTCATATCTATATATTATAACTTATCTTTAAGCTTTGCAAGATAATTTATTCCGGATAATTTATTTCAAAAGTTTCTTGACTGTGTTATTTACTAAAAGTGATTTCATTTGACTAATTGCAATTCCGTTTAATTTTAGCAGTCTATCTTTCTGACTCATGCCCATTTTTATAAATTCAGAATTTAAAGTTTCAAGATTGGCAAGACAAATAAGCTGATACACGTCAGAATAATCTCTCATATTACCTTCTTTGTTTTTATTTTTAGTCTTCCAATTCTGTGTAGTTATACCAAAAAGAGCAATGTTCAAAACATCAGCTTCGTTTGCATACACAACAGTAGCTTCTTTAATAGATAACTTTTGTGGTAATACAATATTTTCTTTTATAGAGTCTGTGTGTATTTTGTAGTTTATTTTAGTAAGAGCTCTTTTTGCGTCCCAGCCAAGAACGAGTCTATCGTTTTCCTCAATTTTAAGTCTTTGAAATTCTTTAATTAAGTAGAGTTTAAATTCTGGAGAAATCCATGTTGCAAATTCAAAAGCAATATCTTTGTGAGCAAAAGTTCCGCCATATCTACCAGTTGTAGATTTTATACCAATCGCATTAGTTTTATGTATCCATTTAGAAGAAGAGAGAATAAAACCATTAGAACCAGCTTCATTTCTAATGTTACCGAATTCAGTAACATTAAAATTAGAATTATACATCTGCTCCCAGGAACCCATAAATTGTATGGTGTACTTTGTAGATAACCAATGTGCAATAACAATGCCAGTGGCTTCAGCATCTTTAAATTTTGCCATATCTGTCAATGAAATATAATCTTCATTATCTTTTTGCAAAACTGCTATTTGTATTCCTTTTGTCGTGATTTTTCTCATATCTTTATGTTTATAACTTATCTTTAGGTAAGAAAAGCTTATTCTGGGTAATTTACTATTATTTTTATATCTGCTGTGTCAGACGGCATGTCTCTCCTCCAGATAGGGCGGAGTATCAGACTAGCAGAATCTATGTTTGGGTACTGTGAGAGTATGTGCTGAAAATCTTTTTTAGATTTGTTGACTAAAACACTCTTGAGTTTCTCTTCATCAGTATTCCAGACCATAGAAGATGTGCCAAATAAATTAAAGTTTATGTTTTTTATATCTGAAAAACTAAATACTGTGCTCCCAGTAGATAGAGAGATCGTAAAATCTTTTATGTTTGGAATATAAACTTCACTTCCGTCGTATTTTGGAATTATTGTTTCTACTATTTTCTTTGTTAGATTTTTCTCTTCAAACAAGAAGCCATACAGCGTACCTTTTATTTTTACTGAAACTTCATTTTGATTTGAAGCATCAGCTACCCCTCCTGACTCATCATCTATTTTGAAGATCACAGCGTCTTTGAATAAGATATACCCTTCTGGTAACTGATCTACTGCTTTTTTAAATAATTTATCTTGAAGAGTCATTTTCAATTCTTCTATTGCCTTTGCCTTGTTTTCTTCTCCTACCAAACGAAGTTTGCCCACTAGTCCACCTGAGATATCCCCCTTGCTACGACCATAAAATTTTTCGTATTTGGCAGAGCCTTTGAAACCAAGAATTTTAAAATCTATTGGTGAGGTATTGTAAGCTTCTCCGGGCTCGTTTGCATATATCCCTACTTCTACACTGCCTGGTTTACTGTCTTTTATGCCTGGGATAGTCACGACTTTCTCTGTCTTGTAAATCTTGCCGTTTGAACCTTCTAGACGAGTATCTATGGCGAGATTTTGAAGAGTTGTATTAAAATTATTATAAAGTACAATAGTACCTTTGGCTTTTTGTGAATAATCTTTTTCTTCTTCAGTGTTTACAATCTTTTCTTCTTCTCCAGAAAGTGAAATAAAATTAAAAGACAAAACACCAGAAGTGCTTGAATCTTTTACGGCAGAAAAAGTCTGATTTAATGTAAAATCTTGTACTTTTGGATTTATAGTAACGCGAGCTTTAGTGAACAGAGAAGACACAGCAAAAATAAGAAAGGTGAGAGCTACAACTGCCACAAACCAAAGTGCATAATGTGACCCCTTCTCTCCTTTTTTGTTTTCTCTACCATCTTGTTGTAAAATTTTTTGATTTACAGCTTCGTATTCTTTTCTAATTTCCTCTCTTGTTTGTTCTTTGGGTTCTGTTAAAGATTCTATTTTTATTTCTTTAACTATTTCTTTTTTATGTAAAGTAAGCGGAACAGTATTACTACTAGTAGTACGCCTTATGGGCTTTATATCTTGGAGTAAATTTTTTGGCATAATTATATACTAACTAAGAAAGTTATTAATGTAAATGGCTTCGATGATCAGAAATACATCGCGATTTGTATCTGTATCGAACACAACAATGCCGTGCAATGCTTGAGTGCTCAAAAAGAAAACTCGGAATTTTGATTCTGTCAGAGAGTATTGATTGAATTCTTCTGTTTTAATAATGTCGGAAAAAAAGTCAGCTAAGCTTGGATCAACAGTGATAAAGATAGTAGCAGGAATAGATATGTCATTTGTTATATTACTCAAAGATTCTTGAAATTTTTTGAGCCATTGAGTTTTTAATTTTGCCATAACTGGATCTATTTTCTTTAAAATATTGGCTTCAATGTGCCCTTCTTTGTACATAGAAACATAAGATTTTGCTTCATCGATATTGCATTTTAATTGATTTGCCACTCCGCGTACGATGAAGTTGCTTCCTGCTGGATATGAAACTGATTCTCGCAAGACATCTTTTTTTATCATTGCTATATCTGTCACTTCTCCCCCAATATTTATAAGTAAGAAATTGTCTTGGTTCACAAATACATCACGAGCCACTGTAAAAGACGCCATCATAAAAGACGAAAACTTTATGGTCGGTCCATGAAAATTTTGCTGTATAGATTCTTCAATTTTATTCAAAATATTATCTCCACTCATAGAAACAAAGATATTCATTTCTAGTACTTTTGCTTTTTGGTTCAATGGAGTAGGTGTAGCATAACCATTTAATATAGTCTTCATATTTTTAAGTTCTATCGGTCGGACTTTATTTTCTGTTCTTTCATTTTTTACTAAATATTCTTCTTCGGTGATAATTATTTCTTTTTGAATTAGTTCATCGGCAAGTTTATTTGTGAAAGTAAAGGGTGTTTCCTTTTCTAACCTTACTATCCGTATTTGAGATGCATACCACGGTGACGATAGAATACAAAAAATTCGTTTTGGTGCACCATAGCCTTTCATACATATAGTCCCGGCGACTAGTTTCAGTGCTTTAAGTGTTAAAAATAAAAACCGATCAATATCAAGCTCTTCTTCTATTGGGATAGGTTCACGCATAGAAAAAACAATCTTTGGTATATCTCTCTTTCCCATGTAAAAAAGCGCCCCTCCGACAGACGAAGATCCTATATCAAAAACTAAAACGAGTTCTCCATTATTTTTCGACGATGCCATGATGTAATTATACCCTGTAATAGATTTTTAGCAAAATTAAAAGGTAAAATTATACAAGCACTGCTTTGTATACTGGTTTGTTAAGAATTAAAGCCTCGGCATTTGGTATATCCACATCATTATTTAGATCATTATCGCCTCGTGCGAAAGACCCAAAAACACCTATTTCTTCAACACCGTAAGTATCTTTTAAATATGTTTTATTTTTGGCAATCTTCTGTGTGATTTCTTCTAATTCTCTCATGAAAAAATCAAAAAATCGTAAAGCATTTTGTCATTTAAATGACAAGAAAAGGGATAGGCTAGAAGCTTTGTTAAATGAAGGACATTTACAGAAAGACATAGCAAAAATATTGTAAGTATTTGTGTACCGAGCGGTATCATAAAAAGAAACATAAAATCAGTGTCAAAAGGACTATGATTCCAAATAGGGTTAGTATAGACAAGCGTAAGAAGACAAGAGGGCTCATACATGCTGAAGGAGATACTCTAGTCTCTGGGACTAAGACTCACAGTTTTGTGGCATCCTTTATATTTTCAATAAGTTGATCTAGTGTCTCTGCTTGAGTAAAAATAGGAAAATCCACAGCTTGAGCTATGTAATCATTTTCACCTTTTGATATAGAGAATTGAATAATACTTTTCAAAACTAAAGTATAGCAAAAACTGTTTTTTATGCAAATTTTTGTATTTAAAATATTACCTAACTTTTACGACCGTCAGAGTTGGGTAAATTTGCTTTTTTTATAAAAATATTCTGATATAATATAATCATCATGCAAACAAAAATAATAGAGAGGTATTTCTTTTTCGGATTATTGCTCGCTACTTTTATATTAACATTTTTTATATTTAGTCCTTTTTGGATAGTTCTCGTCCTAGGTATATGTTTTGCCATAGCTCTACACCCTATGCACGACTGGATGATGAGAAAAGGCTTGCCAAATGGACTTTCCAGCTTTTTGACTGTATTACTATTTACCATAGTACTCGTCGGTCCAATACTCGGCATCGCGGCCATAGTATTCAACCAAAGTCAAAATTTGTATCAGTCAGCTGTTGAGGGAAACGATATAAATACTTTTATAACTTCTATAGACACATACATGAACCGCATCTTGCCAGATGGAATTTCTTTTGATGCACACCAAAAAGTAACCGACTTCATAAAACTAATCACCAGCAACATAGCAAATATATTTACAAGTACTGTTACTGCAGTATTTTCTTTTGTACTTATGCTCTTGGCTATATTTTTCTTTTTGAAAGACGGTACAAAATGGAAAAAAGACATAGTGCAGTTGAGCCCTCTGGTAGATACTGATGACAGGAAAATCTTAGAGAGACTCGAACTATCTGTAAACGGTGTGATCAAGGGGTACTTGCTCATAGCTGTAGTCCAAGGGCTACTCATGGGTGTGGGGCTGTCTATATTTGGTGTACAAAATGCAGCACTCTGGGGAGTGGTGGCAGCGGTGTGTTCCCTCATACCTATGGTTGGCACTGCTTTTGTTTCTGTGCCGGCTATAATATTCCTATTTGTTACAGGCAGTACGGGGGCAGCTGTTGGCATGCTCATCTGGGCTGTGGTGGTGGTAGGGACGGTGGACAATTTCTTGAGCCCTATGGTAATCTCTGGGAAAACAAATATTCCACCGCTCCTCATATTATTCTCAGTCCTCGGGGGTATATCTCTCATGGGGCCTATCGGCGTGCTGATGGGGCCACTCGCTATCAGCTTACTCTATACACTTGTGTCTATTTACAAGCATGAATTTCAAGCAAATTAAATAAGACCACATGTCGGACATAGGGACTAAAAAAAATGACCGACCCTATGTCCGACATGTGGAACAATAATCTATGCCTTTAAAATTTTTTAATACATTAACCAAAGAAAAAGAAGAATTTGTACCAATAGATGCAAACGAAGTGCGAATGTATACCTGCGGTCCGACGGTTTATTATTTTGCACACATAGGTAATCTACGCTCTTATGTATTTGCAGATATTTTGAGACGAACTATCAAATACTCTGGATACGAAGTAAAACAAGTCATGAATATCACAGACATAGGCCACCTGGTATCTGATGCAGACGCAGGAGATGACAAGATGACAAAAGGCCTCCTGCGTGAAGGCAAAGAACTGACTCTCCAAAACATGCGTGAGATGGCAGAATTTTATACAGAAAAATTCAACCATGATTTAGAACGGTTAAACATAGAGATGCCCGATGGGCAATACTTTGCGAGTGATTATGTAGCAGAAGACATAGCACTAATACAGAGACTAGAAGAAAAAGGCTACACATACAAAACAAGTGATGGAATTTATTTTGATACAGAAAAATGTGCGGATTATGGAAAGCTTATTGGAAAAGAAATATTAGAGTGGGACATAGAAGGTGCTCGAATAACACAAACTGGTGAGAAAAAAAGACCTATAGATTTTGCTTTGTGGAAACTAGATTCAAAACTTGGCTATGAGTCTCCTTTTGGCAAGGGGTTCCCGGGCTGGCATATCGAGTGTTCTGCTATGGGAATAAAATTCCTAGGCGAACAGTTTGACATACATACAGGAGGCATAGACCACATACCCATACACCACACAAACGAGATAGCTCAATCAGAATCTGCTACAGGCAAAAAACCTTTTGTGCGTTTTTGGATGCATCACGAATTCATAGACACAGGTGGAAACAAAATGGCAAAGTCAGAGGGTAATTTTTTGAGACTAGACACACTGATAGAAAAAGGTATATCCCCTATTACTTACAGATTTTGGCTCCTGATGGCGAGCTACCATACAAAAATGAACTTTAGCTTTGAGGCTCTGGAAGCTTCTGAAATAGCCTTGAAACGCTTGTATAGACTTTATAATCAACTAGGAGAAGAGATGGGCAAAACAGACGAGAATTATAAACAAAAATTCAAAGAACGCATAGAAAATGATTTAGATACATCTCGAGCACTTTCTCTTCTTTGGGATTTAATAAAAGATGAAAATATTTTAAATGCTAATAAAAAAGCTACTATATTAGACTTTGACAGAGTGCTCGGCCTCAACTTTTCCGCCCAAGGCGGACCAGTCTCGGGCTGGGAAAACGAGCCTATACCAAACGCAATACAACTACTCGTAACAGAACGAGAAAACGCACGCAAAAATAAAAACTTTCAAAAATCAGATGCGTTAAGAAAAGAAATAAACGACCTAGGTTATGAGGTAAAAGATAGTGAAATACTTTAGCTAATTTATCTTTAACTTATATTTTGTTAGATTAAATTTACGATATCGTGATATGTTACGAGGAGCATCAATAAAATTAAAATCACAAACCCTATCATATTTGCGGTGTTTGCTATCTTTGGATTTATACGAGAACCTTTTATTTTTTCAATAAATAGAAATAATAGTCGTCCACCGTCAAGTGCAGGGAAAGGAATCAAGTTTATGATAGCGAGATTGACTGAAATAATCGCTGCGAAAGACAGCAAGTACGCAAAGCCGAACTTATGAGCATCTCCCACAATTCCAACCATTCCGACTGGTCCAGAAACAGAGGAGAGGCTCCCTTCACCTTTTATTCCATCAGCAATCAATGTATAAAGCCCTATCACAGTACCTTTGGTAACATTCCAATCAATTTTCATACCTTCAACGAGTGCAGAAAAGAAAGACAATTTAATAAAACCTATCGTGTCCATTGCGATACCGATAGAAGGCCTGTCATCTGTTTGATTATAAATAGAAGGTATTACTGTCACATAAATCACTTTATCATTTTGTTCATTTAATATTTGAGATATAGTCAATCCTTTTTCAAACTCAGATTTGCCACGTAAATATCCAATTTCTATTTCTTGGTTTTGATGATTTAATACGAAATCTTGAAAAACTTCCGGAGGGAAATCTGAAATACTATCATATCCACTTTTTGCAAAAATCAATTTATCTTGAACTCTTAGTCCTGCTTCTTCTGCAGAAGAACCTTTTGCTACTTGCACTATGGTCAAATTTATATTTTGCAAATCAAAATTTGCCGGCTGACTACCAGCTGACATAGGAAGTCCAGACATAAGACCGAAAGAAAACAGTAACCACGCAAGTAGAAAGTTTGCGATAACTCCAGCCAGCAATACTACAGCTTGCTTACTTTTAGGTTTATTGACAAAACTTCGTGATGCATCTGGACCGCGGGTGTTTTCATCGTTTGGGTCTTCTCCAAAAATCTTTACAAATCCGCCTATCGGCAAGAGATTGAACGAATATTCTGTTTCCCCTTTTTTTATACCAAAAATCTTTGGTGGCCAACCAAAGCCAAACTCATCTACTCGTATACCGAAAAACTTTGCAGCAGAAAAATGCCCCATCTCATGACCTACAACCAAAACAAATAAAATTATTACAAAAATAAGTATGTTCATATTGTTAATTCATAACTTCACGCTCTTTCTTTTCAAATATCGCCTCTAAGTTTACATTTGCTTCATCTATCACTTTCTGCAATTCTTCTTTTGCACGGAATTTTTCATCTTCGGTCATTTTACTTTCTTTCTCGAGTGCTTGAACTTCATCCCATATGCGTTCTCGTTCCTGACGGACTGTTATTCTGGACTCTTCAAGTTTTTCTTTGAGAAGTTTTACGAGTCTTTGTCTAGACTCTGTGGTCAGCTGAGGAAAGATAACTCGTATTCCAGAATCATCTACCGCCGTAGAGAGGCCGAGGTTTGAAGCCATGATAGCTTTTTCAATGTCTTTTATATGACCCTTGTCCCAAGGAGCTATCCGTAGGGTCTTTGGATCTTCAACTGAAATAGAAGCCACATTTTTAATAGGACCAAATGAGCCATAAGATTCAACTACAATACCGTCGAGCACCATCGGCGACGCCCTGCCGATATTGAGCTGTGTGTATTCCTTACTCAAAAACTCTTCTATCTTCTTTAACTCACCTTTAAAAATTAAAAAATTGTATTGCATATATGGATTGTATTATAGCAGATGTTATAAATAATTAAAAATATGGTACAGATAACACCACAGACTCCATTAAACTCTTTGTAGAAGACCCGGGTTGGCGGAGATATTTGCGGACTTGGAAAATTTGCTGAAAGAAAGTCAGGTTGTTTTTTGTGTCAAAGCCCGCCTTTGACATTTGTTGGTGTAGTACTGTTTCTAAAGCATTTAAAAACTTTTGGGCTTTTGTGCGAGCAGAGTCTACAGAGATAGAGTCTTCTTCATCCTCTACTTCAGTTATCAATTCTTTTATAAATTCAATTCTCTGTGGCAAAGTCATAGACACAAATTTCTCTGCTTCTTTTAATTCGGTATTTATATTATTTATATTTGAATTTGAAGAAATAAAATAAAATCTGGATTTGAAAGTAGCAAGCAGACTGTCTGTATCCGGCATAATTAAAAAGAAATGTGTGTGTTCTATAGGCTCTTCAAACATCTTGAGTAAAGTATTTTGTGCTTCCAATAAAAAACTGTTCGTAGAAATTATAAAAATCTTTTTACTTCCTACAGTTCCATCAAATCCCCTATCAGCTCCCATGGCTTTGAGTCGTCGTGCATCATCTATTTTTATAGAATCAGCAGAAATATGAAAAAAGTCTGGATTATTTAGTATGTTTATATTAGAGTTTGCTAAAAATTCTAGAATCACGGGCAAGGCTTCAGCACTTCTATCTTCTATCAAATATGCATGATGTAGGTTGTCTATATCTAGATGTTCTAAAATATCCATATATTTATTAGCTCATCGGGTGTTGGACACCCGACAATCTTATTTTTTACTTATGACTGCTTTTTTGTAAACATCCAAATGCTCGAGGGCTATACCTGTACCCTTGGCTACACAGTAAAGTGCGTCTTCTGCAAGAACTGCTTTTACTCCTGTTTTTCTGTAAACTAAATCTGGAAAGTTACGCAACAAGGAAGAACCACCAGTCATTATAATGCCATGGTCTATGATGTCAGAAGCAAGCTCTGGTGGCGTTTCGGCCAATACATCTTTGATAGCTTTTATGATTTGCTTTAATTCAGGGTCTATGGCTTTTACTATCTCATTTGTGCCGACTTGAGCAGAACGTGGAAGCCCTTGAATAAAATCACGTCCTTTTATCGTGACCCGAAGTTCTTCTTCAAGTGGCACAGCTGCGCCGATTTTTATTTTTACTTCTTCGGCAGTCTTGTCACCGATGGCGAGGTTGAATGTTTTTTTAATGTAGTCTGCTATGGCTTGGTCTATCTTTGTCCCTGCGCATTTTACAGAGGTAGATGCCACGATTCCCCCTAGAGCGATCACGGCCACGTCGGTCGTCCCTCCACCGATGTCCACCACCATGTGACCCTTTGATTCATAGATCGGTATTCCAGCCCCTATAGCTGCGAGAATTGGCTCTTTGACTACATAAGCGTTCTTTGCTCCAGCACGAATAGCAGCCTCTACCACTGCCCGACGTTCTGTAGAAGTAACCCCCGCTGGCACAGACACCATCACATCTGGTTTGAAAATATTATATTTACCAAGGGCTTTATTTATAAAATAGCGGAGCATTGCCTCAGTCACTCTGTAATCTGCTATTACCCCATCTTTCATCGGACAATATGTGATAATAAATTCTGGAGTCTTGCCTATCATGTCTTTTGCTTCGAAGCCAATAGCCAGTATTTTATTGTCTTGTTCTGAGACTGCAACCACGGAAGGCTCGTTGAGGACTATCCCCTTTCCAGGTAGAAAAACCAAGGTATTTGCAGTCCCTAAATCTATCCCTAATTTTCTAGAAAATATACTCATAAAAGAAATATACCATGGTTCGGCCTTTCTCACCATGACCCTGAGTTTTTATCGAATGGGTCACAAATATGGTAGAATTAAAAGATGAAAATAGTTACGGTAATCCCATTCAGAAAAGGACTTTGGAAAGAAAATTTAACCTATTTTTCAATAAAAGACATACCAAATGGGAGTATCGTTACTATATCTCTCCGCAATAAAAACATGTTGGGGTTAGTAGTCTTTACCGAAGACGTAACTGACGCAAAGAGAAATATAAAAGACATGGATTTTAATCTAAAGAAAATACTTAGTATAAAAGAGGGCTCTATTTTTAAATCTGAATTTCTAGAATCTGTGTTTTTGTGTAGTAAATATTTTGTTCAAAACAACAGCGACGGGGTCACATCTCTCATCCCAAATATTTTAAAAGAAGAATACGATAGATTTGCTGAATTAATTAAAAACAAGCTATTAAAAAATGAACAAAACAAAGAAGAACTTTCAGTGAGAGCTTTAGACTCTAGAGAGAGTCTAAAGCTCTCACTGATAAAAAATGAAAAATTATTGTTTCAAGCTAAACTGGAAGAACGTATAGATTATTATAAAATCCTAATCAGAAGTAATTTTGCTAAAAAAAAATCAGTTTTTATAGTACTACCCACTAAAAATGACATAGACGACTGGTATGGGTACCTGTCCAAGGGTATTGAACAATTTACTATTTCTATCCATGGAGGGTATAGTGCAAAGAAACAAATGGAAAAGATAGAAAATATCATAAAAGAAGAGCATCCAATTTTGATTATCGGTACTGCCCCATACCTATCTATAGACAGAAGAGATATAGAAACAATTATTTTAGAACACGAGAGCGGAAATGGGTATAAAATGATAGCCAAACCCTACTTTGATTTACGAATTTTTACTGAAATTTTTGCTTCTAAAATAAATGCAAAATTTATCTTGGCGGATAGCCTCTTACGCTTTGAAAGTATAGCTAGGCGTGAGATAGACGGACTAGGGGAAGTTCATCCCATGTCTTTTCGTATTTCTTTTGATGGAAAAATAGAAATATTGAGTAGAAAAAACAAATTTAAGGTGTTGATGACTGAAACTATAGCAGAATTGAAAAGTGCTCTAGAACAAAAAGAGAAAGTTTTTATTTTCTCTCTTCGAAAAGGGCTGGCTACTTATACTATATGTAGAGATTGCGGAGAAACAGTAAGCTGTGATGAATGCTCCACTCCTGTTGTCCTGCACCACTCTCCAGACAAAAAAAAGAGAGTATTTGTCTGCAACAGATGTGGCACAAGCAAAAATACGAAGGTTAAATGTGTAAAATGCGACAGTTGGAATCTGGTACCACTCGGCATAGGTATAGATACAGTGTATGAAGAATTAAAAAAAGAAAAATTAGATCACATTAAAATATTAAAACTAGACAAAGACACAGCAAAGACAGCCAAGGGTGCTCTAAAGATAATTACAGAATATGAGACAGGAGAAAATACTATACTCATAGGCACAGAGATAGCACTTTTTTATATGAAAAACCAAATAGACACCTGTATCGTTGCTTCTTTTGATTCACTCTGGAGTATCCCAAATTTTAAAATGAGTGAAAAAATAATTCAACTCATACTCCTGATGCTTTCTAAAACAAAAAATAAATTGATAATCCAAACAAAGAACGACAAAGACTCGGCACTGCTTGCCATAAAAAATAGTAATCTATTAGAATTTATCAGGACTGAACTCGAAGACAGAAAATCTATGCTCTATCCCCCATATTCTAGATTTATCAAAGTTACTTATTTAGAAAGCAACACAGATTCATCTAAGACAAAAGAAAATTTGAGTGAAATATTCAAAGATTACAACCCTGTATTTTACAGTGGTTTCAGAAAGAGTAGTAAAGACAAAAATACAGTAAATATGTTAATAAAAGCAGATCCTAAAAAATGGTCTTTGCCTATACTCTCTGCATCTGCTTCTATCGAGGAAGACCTCTATAGAAAACTTTTGTCTTTAAATAAAATATCTTCTAATTTTAGAGTGCTGATAGATCCAGAAAATTTGCTGTAAAAATTTTTTTATAAAAATTCATATTCATTTATGCAGTATAATACAAAATCTAAACCGAGACAATTACTGTAAATTCACCTCTCACTTTATCTTTATTCTCATTAAAATAATTTAATACCTCGGATGGCGTGCCTGTTTTAAATTGTTCATAAATTTTTGTCAGCTCGCGAGCAACACAGATATTCTTTTCTGGAGAAAATTTCACCAGAGATTCTAGAGTTTTTATAATTCTGTGTGTGGACTCGTAGAAAACTACAGTGCGTTTTGATTCTGCTATTTCTTTAAATAAAGTTTCTCTGCCTTTTTTGTGTGGTAAAAAACCTAAAAAAGTAAATTCATGTGTCGGCAGTCCCGAAGCAGAGAGCGCTGTGATGATAGCTGTCGCTCCGGGAATAGGTACGACTTGCACTTTGTCATTATTAAAATATTCTTTTATTTTAGATACTAGTAGCGCTCCTGGGTCTGATATGCCGGGTGTGCCTGCGTCTGAGACAAGAGCGAGATCTTTCCCTTCTTCTAGAAGTTCTATAATTTTGTCTATTTTTGCAAGTTTGCTATGAGCATGGTAGCTCATCGTAGGCTTTTTTATGTCATATTTATTTAAAAGATTTTTCGTGACCCGAGTATCTTCACATAAAATTAAATCTACATTTTTGAGTGTCTCAATAGCTCGGAGCGTGATATCTGTCATATTTCCTATTGGTGTGGCTACTATATATAGTTTAGACATATTAATTAAACTCTTTTTCATAATAACATTATTTATTATTTCCTATACTTTCTAGTTCTCCACTTGTCAGCGATTTTGACTCTGGTTAGAGCGCGCTCGAGTTCGGACTCAAAGTGTTCAAAGTCTACTACTTCTTTGTTTTCTGCTTGTTTGCGTAGTTCTTCGGCACGAGCTTTTGCTTTTGTTACAGCATCATCAGAAAGTTCTGATACATGTTCTGCAAAATCAGCGAGAATCACTACTTCAGTAATACCAGAGGCAAGGCCTCTGGCAGACAGAGGCCTTGCCTCTGGTAAATATTTCACTTCTACGAACCCTCCAACGACAGCAAAAGGAATATGCTCGCCGTTTACTATGCCGACAACATCTCCTGATTTGAGTCCAGCAACTATAGGTATGTGTTCAGGCAACACAGCAATCTCCCCTTCTGTAGTAGGGATAATCACTTCATCAACAAGCTCTTCTAGAACCAATTTTTCTGGAGTTACTATTTTTAGTTTTAATTGCTTTGACATTTTTGTGTATTTATATTATTATATAAAAAATTCTTACTTTATGAAAAATTTGAGGGAGTTTATTAGGTGGTTACTGTATGTAGCCGCCTGGCTCTCTATGGTATGGTTAACTTCATTATAGAGAGCTCCAAAGTCTCTGCCCTATCAGGCAGAGACTTTTTTATATCGCTCCTTTCATATAAAACGCTTGCTCTGGCTTATCATCATGCACGCCTGCCAATATTTCCTTGAAAGAACGGATCGTGTCTGCGAGGGTGACATATTGACCAGAGGCACCGGTGAACTGCTCTGCCACGAAGAACGGCTGAGAAAGGAATTTCTGCACTTTACGAGCACGCACCACGAGTTGCTTGTCTTCTTCAGAAAGCTCTTCCATACCCAATATCGCAATTATATCTTGTAAATCTTTATACTTCTGAAGTATCCTTTGCACTTCACGAGCCACTTCATAATGCTCTACTCCGACAATATTTGGGTCAAGAATTGTAGAAGAAGAGTCGAGCGGGTCAACAGCCGGATAAATACCAAGCTCAGCTAGGGAACGATTTAAAACAACAGTAGAGTCTAAATGAGCAAATGTTGTGGCTGGAGCTGGGTCGGTCAGGTCGTCTGCTGGCACATATACAGCCTGGACTGATGTGACAGAACCCTTATCTGTAGAAGTTATTCTCTCTTGCATTGTTCCCATTTCTGTTGCTAATGTCGGTTGATAACCTACAGCCGATGGAATACGCCCGAGAAGTGCTGACACTTCGGAGCCAGCTTGTGTAAATCGGAAGATATTGTCTATGAAAAAGAGCATGTCTTTGCCTTCTATATCACGGAAATATTCCGCCATTGTGAGTCCAGAAAGTGCCACACGCATACGAGCTCCAGGCGGTTCATTCATCTGACCGAAGACCATAGCTACTTTATCCAAAACTTTTGAATCTTTCATTTCATGATACAAGTCATTTCCTTCACGAGTTCTTTCCCCCACACCTGCAAACACAGAGTAGCCTCCGTGATTGCTTGCTATATTGTGTATGAGCTCCTGGATCACCACCGTCTTACCAACTCCAGCACCTCCAAAGAGCCCAACTTTTCCACCTTTGAGCACAGGACAAATAAGGTCAATAACCTTGATACCAGTTTCGAGAATTTCAACTTTCGTAGCTTGAGAGACATATGAAGGGGCTTTGCGGTGGATAGGAGAACGACCCCCACCCCTGCCCTCCCCCGAAGGAGGAGGGAGATCATCTATAACTTCTCCAAGGACATTGAAGATTCTACCTAGGGTCCCTTTGCCTACTGGTACAGATATCGGTGCGCCAGTGTCTGTGACCTCCATACCTCGAGAGAGTCCATCTGTCGTATCCATGGCTACAGTACGGACTACATTGCCCCCGATATGCTGCTCTACTTCCAAAACCAAAGACCTTTGATTTTGCCCTGAGCTTGTCGAAGGGAAGGTTACAGTTAAAGCATTGTAAACTTCTGGCAAATTTTCTCCAAATTCGACATCTATCACTGGCCCGATTATTCTTTTTATTTTTCCTATGTTTTGCATAATAATAATTTAACTGATAATTTTTTAATAATTTTATTCAGACCCCCTCTGCCCTTCGGACATCTCCCCCGAGGCTACGGGCGATCAACTCACACTTGCCATACCGGCACTAATCTCACTTATTTCTCTGGTAATATTTGCCTGTCTTGCTTTGTTGAATACCAAGGTCAAATCATTGATCATCTCTCCTGCTGCGTCTCCGGCATTTTTCATTGAAAGCATTCTGCTTGACTGTTCGGAAGCATTGGACTCTAACAACATCTGATATATCTGCATCTTTACTAGTTTTTCTGCCAGCGTTTCTATGAGTTTATTTATATCACCTTCGAACAAATATGTTGACCCCAAAGCCTTGCTTTGGGGATTTTCCAAAAGCAAGGCTTTGGGGGAATCTAGACCGTCTATTACTTCTTTCAATTCTTCTTTAGACACTGGCAAGAGCTTTCTGATCTGTGCTTTTTGAGTCAGTGCTGATACAAAGTCTGTATATGCCACATAGACTTTTTTATAATTTCCTATTTTATATTCACTAGTTAAAAAGTTAGACACAGCTGTGATATCAGATAAAGAAATAATATCTGGCAATTCAATAAAAGATGCCACGATATTCTGCCCTACTCTGCGCATAGTGCCGTCGCCTTTTTTGCCAAGGGTTATGAAATCAACTTCTTCATTTTCTAAAGATTTTAGTTTTAAAATAGTTTTCTTGATGACTTGAGAATTGTACGCTCCGCACAAACCTCTGTTTGAAGTGATGAGAACTATCAAAGTTTTACCTGTTTTATTTTCCCCACCTGCAACGCTATGCGTAGCATTGCGGGCAGGAGTAAAAAATGGGTGTGTCACCTCTTCAAGTTTTGCTGAAACAGAAGTCAAAAGCTCCCAAGAATAATTTGCATACACACGAGATGCGAGAGTCTTAGAAACTGCGCGCTTCATCTTCGAAGCAGCCACTAGCTCCATCGCCTTGGTTATCTTCTTTGTGTTCTTCACACTCTTTATTCTTCTTTTAATTTCTTTTGTTCCGGTCATATAATAAGTTTATAAAGTCAAAAGTTATAAAGTTAAAAAGTTAGTTTTAAAGTCTGCTATCGCTTTTTTTAATTCTTCTTCCCCAACATCAGACCACATTTTCTTTTCAATAACTTCACTCAAGAAAGTTTTTGCATTTCTCTCTGCATATTCTATGAGTCCAGATTCAAATTCTTTTATCTTGTTTAGTGGCACATCGTCCATGTAGCCTCGGGTAAGTGCATACAAAGTGACAACTTGGCGTTCGATAACGACTGGAGAATATTGTGGCTGTTTTAGAACTTCCACTGCACGCTTCCCGCGTTCGAGTTGTGCCTTTGTGGCATCATCTAGGTCAGAGCCGAATTGTGCAAAAGCTTCGAGTTCTCGAAATTGTGCAAGGTCGAGCTTGAGAGTTCCAGCTACTTTTTTCATAGCTTTGATCTGCGCAGATGAACCCACTCGAGATACAGAGAATCCGACATTTACTGCAGGACGAACACCTTTATAAAATAAATCAGTCTCGAGGAATATCTGTCCGTCGGTAATAGAAATCACATTTGTAGGAATATATGCAGAGATATCTCCTGCTTGAGTTTCAATAATTGGAAGCGTAGTGATAGATCCTCCGCCGTATTTTTCATTTTTTCGGCATGCACGTTCAAGGAGCCTAGAGTGTAAGTAAAACACGTCTCCCGGATATGCTTCGCGTCCTGGTGGTCGGCGAAGAAGCAGTGAAATTTCTCGATATGCTACAGCGTGCTTGGACAAATCATCGTAAATAATCAACACATCCTTGCCCTGATCCATAAAATACTCAGCAATAGAGACTCCAGTATAAGGAGCGATGTATGAGAGAGCTGCTGGCTCAGAACTACCCGCAGAGACGATGATAGTGTAGTCCATCGCACCCCCTTCTTCGAGGCGAGTCTGGAGTTTGCGAAGTTTAGAGTCTTTTTGACCGATCGATACATATACACAGATCATGTTTTGACCTTTTTGATTTAAAATTGTGTCAATAGCGATGGCAGTCTTACCTGTCTGCCTGTCTCCGATGATGAGTTCGCGCTGTCCACGACCGATAGGGATCAATGCATCGATAGCCTTGATACCAGTAGCAACTGGCTGATCTACCCCTTGTCGTGTGACCACTCCAGATGCCACTTTTTCTATAGGCTGTGCACTTGATGTTTTTACATCACCTTTGCCGTCTATCGGCGCACCGAGCGCATTGAGTACTCTTCCTATCTGTGCTTCTCCCACAGGTACTTCGAGGATACGGTCAGTAGCTTTCACTTCATCCCCTTCTTTAATCTTTGAAAAATCTGAAAGAATGATAATACCCACGGTGTCTTCTTCGAGGTTTAAAACCACACCTGTCTCCCCACCTGCAAATGTCACCATCTCCCCTGACTTTACATCAGACAGTCCAGAACATTTAGCAATACCATCGAAGACTTCTACTACCTTGCCCACCAACTCTCCCTTTGTTTCTATTTTGAAAGCTTCTATTTCTTTTCTTAAATTTTCTACAATATGATTTGACATATATTTTATTTTTTCCCAATGCTTTTGGTCGGGATCCCGACTTTACATCGGGACTTTATTTACTTTGTATTAAAAACTTTTCTAGCTTTTGAAGTTTGTTTTTGTATGTCGTGTCTAATACTTCATCCCCCACTTCGACCCGCACCCCCCCCAATAATTCACCTTTTACAAAAAATTCACTTATTACTTTATCTCCCTTGTACTTTATTTTTGTTTCATTTTCAATCTTTGCTTGATCTTCTTTACTCAATATTTTTGCTGTAATTACTTTGAGTCTGACTGTATTTGTTTTTTTATCGATAATATTTTGCAAGGCTTCCAAAATATATTTTGATTTACCAAGTAATCTTTTGTCCTGTAAAATATGCACCGTGCGTTTCAATATAAGCTCTTGCTCAGCTGTGCTCTTGCCCTCAGTAGCTTCATACACTGCCTCTGCAATATTTTTTGGAGAAATTTTCTGCATATTTATTTATTCTTATCGTTCATAATTTTCTCTGCGACGAATGTAGCCAAAGACATAACATCTTTCTTTGCTGATTCAATTAACTCCCTTTTATCTATCTCCATTTGTTTAATTCTATTTTTTTTCCACTCTTCAGTATTAAGTCTCATCTTCTCGATATTTTCTTGTCGTAACTTTTCTAAATCTTTTTTTAATTCTACTTGTGTATCTACAGATAATTTTCGAAGTTTAATTGAATTTTGTTTATATTCCTCAGTAGCCAACAAAAGTAACTCACGTGATTTTTTTGCATCATCCAGTCCTTTGCTTATCTCATTACTTCTTTCATCGACTAACTTTTTTAAAGGCTTGGCCGCAAGCATATACAATGCCAAAAACACCAAACCAAAGTTTATCACTTGGGCAAGCATGAGTTTCCAATCTATGTGAAATGTAGCTATAAATTCATCCATTTTTATTTAATTGAAAATGCGATAACCAAACCATAAATAGCCACAGCTTCTGCGAATGCGGAAGCGATGAGCATAGGAACGAGTACTTTACCTGTCGCTTCTGGATTGCGTCCTATAGCTTCCATAGCTTTTGCTCCAATGAGACCAATACCAAGTCCTGCACCAATAGCAGACAAACCAATTGATAATGCTTTTGCAAGCGGTGCTAAATTTACAACTGTACTTACAGTATCCACCAATTCTTTTTCCATAATTTTTTAAAATTAAAAACTAATAATAATTTCGACTAACTTATAATAACTTTACGGTGAGAGCTTTAGACTCTCATGAGAGTCTAAAGCTCTCACCGTTTCATACTCCTCGTGTTCATTATGATCCTGCGCTGCGATGGTAAAATACACAGCCCCAAGCAAAGAAAATATCAATGCTTGAATGAGTCCTATGAAAACTTCAAGGAACAAAAACGGCCCCGGTAAAATATACAAAAATATTGCCGACATAGAAGCGAGCAATACTTCTCCTGCAAAAACATTACCAAAAAGACGAAAAGAAAGCGATGCGATTTTTGCCATTTCTCCTATGAGTTCAAGCAACCCTACAAACACAGAAATTGGAGATACGATGACCACAGTCTTGTCCTTTTTAAACTTGGTAAATATCTCACCAAGTGCTTTTAGATTAACATATTTATTAAAAAGTTTCCAGAGCCCGATAGTGAGTATGCCAAATAGATTTGAAGCGACAATGATCATAAGCGACAAAGCAAGGGTGGTGTTGATATCCGCAGTCCCCGCACGAAAAAGAGGAACAAAAACATTTTGCCCACTTTCAACAACCGTAAAACCAATAGCAGAAATAAAAGGCAAAAGCCCGATCCAATTATTTATTAAAATAAATACAAAAAGAGAAAATACTAAAGGAAAAATTTTATTCGTTATTTTTCTGTCATTTGTGACTTGATCAGTGAGAGACATAGCACCCTCGAGCATAACTTCAAAAATATTTTGTAATTTCCCTGGAACTTTTTTGAGATTTAATCGGATAACGAGAGAAAATATAGCAATCAAAAGCACTGCAAGCCAAGTAGTAAAAAGCGAGTTTGTGATAGCAAAATTACCCACATGAAAAATCGGCTCTGCATAGATAGTCACTTCGTGACTTGTCTCCTCTACTACCTCTCCATTATGTTCTAAATTATTTGCCATTTTTTACTTGCCCATCCGTAGCCTTGTGCGAAGGTGGGTCTTGTTTATCTAAAGTACTTTTATATACTTTCACTTCTTTATAAATACCAAAACATGTTATCATAAAACCCAAAATTATTATAACAAAAAATAAAATCTGACTGCTAGTAGTTTTGCTGATATATTTTGCAAGCAATACTCCTAAAATCAACGGAAATATAATCCAAGATGTTGTCTTGGCATAAAAAAGAATCACAGGTCTCCAAATAGCACTATTGTTTTTTGAATTTTCTGTTTCCATAAAATTTTATAAAATACCCGCACATTGTGGCTACAAATAATTCCTCGCTATCGCTCGGAATTTTCGCAACCCGCCCCTCGCGGTTTTGCCTGCTGGCAAAACATCGCTGCGGTCCTCACCAAGGCAAGAAAAATAAAGCAGTTTATTTTTCTTGTGCCTGGTGAGCATGGATGGAATCGGACCATCGACCTCTGTCTTATCAGGACAGCGTTCTACCACTGAACTACATGCTCAAAACACAAAAGCAGGAGAAATAATCCCGCATAGAAAATATAACAAAAAGAATGTTTTTAAGCAAACAAAAACACCTCGTACGAGGTGTTTTTGTTTTAACGAAATTAAATTTGGAAAAAAAAGATTTAGTATTCTCGGCGTCCACCTGAGCGGCCTCCTCCATACCCTCCTCCTCCATGACTATTGCCTCCTCCGTATCCACCGCCATTTCCACCTGTTCGTGGTGGGCGAGCTTCCATAGGGCGAGCTTCGTTGACTGTGAGTTTGCGTCCTTCAAATTCTTGGTCGTTGAACATAGAGATAGCTTTTTGTGCATCTGCATCATTAGCCATTTCTACGAATCCGAAACCTTTTGAGCGACCAGACATTTTGTCCATGATAATCACAGCAGATGTGACAGAACCTGCTTGTGCGAAGAGTTCTCGTAGAGCATCTTCTTGTGTACTGTAAGGGAGTCCCCCTACATATAGCTTTGTAGCCATATATTTTACTTCTCCGGTTTTTAAAAACTCCGGCAAAAACTAATTATAATATGTAGAAACATCGAGAAACTACATTATCAGTATCTCATACCAATAAATAAAAAGCAATTGTAAAACAGTTACCCTTGATTTTTTTGAAAAATGAATATAGGTCACCCTTGTTTTTCTAAAATTTTCCCAGTTTAAACAACAACTTACGTGCATCTGCAACCTGTGCTGTAGTAATCTTACGATACATACCAAGGCCAAATTGTTTTTCAATATCACGTGCCAACTCTAACGGTTTTCTTTCAATTCGAGCTTTTTCTAGTTTACGATAAAAATCAGGAATTTTACTTGCAATAAAAAGGAACAATTGATGAGCATCTCTATACTCATAATTAATATCAAAATTAATCCTATAACCCCCCCCCTCATTCTTTTTAAGCTCAATTAGATGAGTGCGTGGATAAACTCCGTCAACAATATATTGACTGTAACTAGTGCTAACTATATTACGCATACTCTTTTCTATTTCATTATTAAAATCAACATCCTCTGGATTAAACTCTTTTGAAAGTTGTGCAAAAATGATTCCCTCAAAATCAACTCCACGCTCCCCAAACTCCTGTTCAATAGAGCACGCTGTTTTCCTAACATTTTCATGGTTTTTTATTGTTTGTCTTTCAAAATCCAAGGCAATCTTTTCAAGCTCTTGTTTAGATAATCCTATTTTATCCCAAAGTTTAATATTCTCTCCCGGATTATACATATATTTTTCTTGGTTAAAGTGCATAATTATTTCACAGGATTTATTTCAAAAGTTCCATGGTCACGCTCAAATTTGATGCGATTCAAATCAAAAAATCCTATTTGACCGAGTAAGCCATTTACAGACCTGCTATCAATAAATCCTACTTCTATTTTTATTTTATCTAAAAATTTAACTTGAATATAAATTTCAGTAAGATACACATCTGTCCTATCACCCTCCACACCAGTAGTTGAAGTTTTTGTACATTTATTTAAATCAATACCTATTTCTTTTGCGTATTCAATATTGAAAAGACAGTTATCCGCCCCAGAATCAAGTAGTGCGATAGTACTAAAATTTCCTGTTGGACCAAAGATTTCAACATCAACAATTGGTCTACGAAAATGCTGACCAGTTCTAGGATTAAAAGAAGTTAAATAACTATACTTCATAAATTAAATGGGGAATAAATCATATCAAAAGGAATCACCTTAAATATTTTTAAATTACTGTTTTTCTTTATTTTACTTGTAACACCATTTAATGTATCGGCACTAGCAACAACCTCAGAATAATCTAGAGGTACAGCAACCCATTTGTCCTTAAAAGAATCGACTATTTTACTAAAGTTATTAGATATTGTGTCTACTTTCTTATTCATATGTGTATTATATTAAAATTAAAATTACTTAGCAAGTTTTATTTTTTATTCCTCCTCTTCATCCCCCACTACCCCAGAATTTAGCGACTCTATAATATCTGTTATTTCTCCTTCCATTATTTTTGGCAGATTGTGCCAAGATTTTTTGATGCGGTGGTCTGTCACTCGGTCTTGCGGGAAATTGTAGGTGCGGATTTTCTCACTTCTGTCCCCTGTGCCTATCTGGCTCTTGCGTTCGCCTGCGTACTTTCTCGCTTCTTCTTCTTCTTTTAAGAGTTGTAATTTAGCGGTCAAAATCATCATTGCTTTTTCTCTATTTGCGAGCTGACTGCGTTCGTTCGTAGAGCGAACATCGAGCCCTGTGGGTAAATGAATTATTCGCACAGCAGTCTCAACCTTGTTCACATTCTGCCCACCCTTCCCTCCAGAGCGAGAATATTCTAACTCGAATTCTGCAGGATTTATTTCAAAATTTACTTTTTTCTTTATCGGTAGCACGGCAACAGACGCAGTAGATGTATGCACTCGACCGTTTTTCTCTGTAGCGGGAATTCTCTGTACTCGGTGCACGCCTGTCTCCCCACGCATCATTTTATACACATTCTGATTCTCCTTGCCTTTTATTTCAAAACTCGCTTCTTTGTAGCCAGACAGATCGCTCTTTGACTCATAATTTGTCTTCCATTGCCAACCTTGGACTTCAGCAAAGCGCTCATACATATGGGCAAGCTCCCAAGCGAAAAGGGATGCCTCATCTCCGCCAGCACCGGCCCGCACTTCTAGCACTATTTCATTTGGCGATTCGTTATTTTTGTCTTCTTCAGCTTTATCTTTATCTAAAATATCTTGAATTTGCTTTTCTGTATTTTCACGCTGTTCTTGGATAAGTTTCAATTCTTGGGCCGCCATATCATGCAGACTATCGTCCCCGCCCATCATCTCTCGCACCTCCGCTTCTTCACGAGCTAGACGCTCCAAAATACCTGCCAAGTAGCTAGTGTTATGATTTTTTTTAAGTTCTTCCAAGTCCATGATTTATTGAGCTTTTAGAGAAGCAGCCTTGCGTTTATTGAATCTGTCTACGCGTCCAGCAGTGTCCATGAGTTTTTCATTTCCAGTATAAAAAGGGTGACATTGACTACAGATTTCCATATGTACCTCTCCCATCGTAGAACCAATCTCAAAAACTGCTCCACATGCGCAGGTTGCCTTTGCTTTTATATCGTATTTTGGGTGTATGTCTTTTTTCATAAGTTAAGTCAGAATAACACAAGATTAAATTGAAAGCAAACTCAAAAGTAAACTACTGGAGCAAATCTATGTCTGCTTGGATCCGAGTGGCATGTTTCATAACATTATTGCCATAAAAAGCATTTGTCTTTTTATTCCAATTACTTCCAGCATAATATTTGAGTGCTGCTGTTCGTTCTGCTGTATAGCCACCCTTACTTGCACCTAATTCTCCTAAATATATAGAAGAAGCCATGAATGCATGCTTTGGATCCCATGGATTCGGCATACCACTTATTCCGAGTCCGCTAGCTACTTTTTTGGCATAAAGTTCCCAAGTCGAAGGGATAAATTGTGATGGCCCCATGGCTCCACCCCAGCCACCACCGGACGGGCAAGAAAGTGGTGTGCCCTCACGAGGAATACCGAGGGCATCAGTGATCCGCTTGAAAGGCTCAATGTCTCGCTCTGGTTTCATTATATTTTCCCAGCTTTTAGACACGGGGTCAGTGGTGCGGTTACAAGTGCCAACATTTGCTCCAAGATTTGTTTCTTGGGTTAAGATTGCGAGAAGAAATGCGGGCCTCACACCTGTCTTCGCTCCAGCTGCCTTTGCATATTCAAACGCTGTACCAAAAGGAATAGCTTTTGTATCTCGAAGAGCAAAAAGTGCCGTACGAATTTTGTCTGCTTTTGCTTTTTTTTCTGCGGCTAATTTTTTGTAAGCTTCTTCTTGTTTTTGACTAATAGAGAGAAGTTGCTTCTTTTCAGATTCAGTCTTAACTACCTTTTTTTGAGTAGTTTCTAGTTCTATTTTTGCATCAGTCTCTGCATTTCTTTTTATTTCAAGTTCTTTTTTTTCAACTTCTGTTTCCGTTTTTACTCCTTTTATATCATCCACTGAAGTTTTGATGGCTTGCTTCAAAGAAGAATAAGACTCTATGTCAGAATAAAATGAAGACAGATTATTGTCTGAAAGAAGTAGGTGCACTAGATTTTCATTATCAAAATCATTTGTATTTCGCAGTAGCTGTGCCAAGGATTCATACTGACTATCAATTTTTTCTTCTAAAGATTCTATTTTTGAAGATTTTTCAGAAATAGAAACTTTCAAGCTTGCTATCACCAGAGCTCTACTTTTTATTTTTGTTTTCAAAGCATTGATCTGACTGGTCAGGTAATTCACATCCCCCTTTAGCGTTCCCGTATTTTTCTGTTGTTCCTTTTGTTTATTTAATAATTCAGTGAGTTCAGCTTCTATTTTTGTAAGCTCAACTTTACAATAATCCTTGTCTGCTTGAACCGAAGAGACTGTTAAATTTAAACAATCAAAAGCTCCGTATGTTTTCTGTACAGACGAATTTCCAAATATAAATATAACTACAAATAAAGCTATGGCGAATCGTTTGATCATAGCTTTATTGTAGCATAAAAAATGCTAAATTAGAAAAATTATTTATCTTCTGAGACAGGAGCTTCCTCTTCTTTCTTTCCTTTCTTTTCTACTTCAATAGCAGACAAATCCACAGGGGTCGCTACTGCTTCCACTTCTTCTTTTTGCTCTGCGATAGAAGCAACCACATCAGTCCCCTCGGTTACTAGAGTTACTCCTTTTGGTAGAACTATATCAGAAACGAGTATACCATCTTCTAGAGTATTCAACTTTGATATATCAACAGTCAAAACCTGAGGAAGATCTTTTGGTAGAGCTTCTATTTCTATCTCATGCAAAACTTTTACCAATACTCCAAGTCCAGACTTTACAGCACCAGATACACCAGTAAACTCAAGTGGAACAGAAACTGTAATGCTCTTGTTCATGTCGATCACGAGGAAGTCTATGTGCACAGGTTCACCAGTGATTGGGTGCACCTGAACTTCATGAATCATAACATCGAAATTCTTTGTACCGACTTCTATTTTTACTGCGGAAGACTCTCCTGCTTTCTGCCAAACTTTTTTGAATTCAACAACTGGAACAGAAATTGAGGTAGCATCATTACCCATGCCGTAAAACACTGCAGGAATTTCCCCTGTCTTTTTCAAAATGTCTCCCTTTACTCCTTTTTCTCTTGTTTTAGCTTTAATTGCAAACATAAAAACCATTATATATGAAAAACTTTGAAATGCAAGGCGTTTACATATTTACGCCATGACTGAAATGTGTATTTTAGACTTTGTGTACCGTCGTATGCTCCTTATATATATGAGATAATATAAATTCTTTAGAGCCTTGGCCATCTTCTATGGGGACTTTTTTGCCAGGGTTCAAAATATATTTTAGATCAAAGATGTTTTTTATTTCTTTAAATATTTCTATTATTTTCTCACCGTACATTTTTTGTAAGAATGGCGTACGGATAATGCCGTCATTGTGCTCTGCTGTGATAGAGCCTTCGTATTTCAAAACCAAGTCATATACCTTTTCTGATAGCTCCATAATTATCTGCCCCATATCAGGCCTAGAGAAATTCATGAGCGGTATGATGTGAAAATTTCCATCTCCTGCATGCCCTGCGATAGTATAAGTCAGATCATATTTTCTCAAGATCTCATTCAACTGGGGAATAAACTTCGGCAAGAATTCCGGACGAACTATGATGTCATCTATGAATGGCGCAGTGTGCTTGCCGGCTACATGCTTGCGAAGTAATGCAAAACTCTCCCGTCTAATGTCCCAATATTTATTTGATTCAGCAGTAGAATGTGTGATATGAACTTTTAGGTTAAAATGTTTTATTTTTTCTTGCAGGGCTTTGCATTTTATCTGCACTTCGAGATTATTTTCTCCGGCAAATTCAGCCAGAAGAATAAGCTTAGGGAATCCTCCCGTAATCGTCATCCCGAGTTCTGGTAAGAAGCTCCACATAAATTTTATCATGCCTATAAACCCTTTATTTTTCAAAAAATCTGGGAAAAACCTGACAGCGAGCTTCATAGTCTTGTCATCATAAGCTTCCAACGTCTCTGGATTTAATTCCAAAATCTCATCTACGAGATTCCCAAGTGGTGCCAGGTCATTCATAAATACTGCTACAAGTTTTGAGTACTTTGGATTTGGCACTAATTTAAAAGTAATTTCTGTCGCTATGCCAAGTGTGCCCTGAGAGCCGACGAGAAGTTTGTTTAAATCAAAATACGCAGGATGTGAAAAATCCTGATCGGCGTAGGTCCCACCCGGTACTCCGGGAAGGGTAAAGACGGCAGAATTTTTCACATCCTGCGTATTTACTCCCATCACGTTCCATACATAATACCCAGCAGAATTTTTGTGTACTTTTGGCTTGGCATTTTTTATTTCTTCTTGGTTATTTTGTATAAGCTCATAAATATTTTTATAAATATTTCCCTCAAAATCATTCTGAGATATTTTTTTGTTCAATTCTTCTTCCGTCAGTGGCTTCACCACATATTCATTCCCGTCTCCGAAAACTACTTTTGATTCCAAGATATAATTGTCAGTTTTGCCGTATTTGAGTGTTCGCTCTCCGGCAGAATTATTTCCATACATACCACCCATAGCATTTAAACTTTTCGATGCAGTATAACAAGGCAAAATCATTCCTTTAGATAAAGTTATTTTTTCAAAATCTCTATAAAACATACCAGGTTCAACCGTGATTGTGTTTTCCTCTCCCCCTTGATAAGGGGGAGTGCCCGAAGGGCGAGGGGGTAATTTTGAATCACCACCCCCTACCCCCTCCTCCACAAGGAGGGGAGAAAATGCAATCAACTTATTCATGTACCTCGTAAAATCCAAGATAATAGATTCACCTATAGCACCGCCTGACATATCCGTCCCTGCACATCTACAAGTAATAGATAATTGTGGTAGGTCTTGCCTACCGCAATTTTCACTGACCCACTTTACTAAACTTTTCACATCTTCTGTATCTTTTGGAAAAAGCACCAACTGTGGTCGAATTTCAAAAATACTCGCATCCCTAGAATACTTTGAGAGAGTCTCTTCCCCATCTTCCACATCCCCTTTAAAAAATTTTTGTATTTCTTGTTTTAAATCTTTTTTTAAAATTTCTTCCATAAATTATTTTATTTCATTAAAAAGTCTCAAGCGTGCTTCTACTACTTCCTCTATTGCTTGTACTGCTCCTGTTAAAATTTTCGCCGGAGTAATCTCGCTCGGGTTAGCTTCGATGAATTTCTCCACGGCTTCTTTATAAGCTAGACGAATTTCACTGTTTATATGCACGATAGAAATGCCAGCTTTTATCGCATTGACAAAATCTTCATCTCGTAGTCCTGACCCACCGTGAAGCACCAGCGGAATACCTACAGTTTTTCTTATTTCTTTTACTAACTCTGCATTTATGTGTGGCTTACCAGACTTGATAAGCCCGTGAATAGAGCCCACAGATGGAGCAAGCAAGTCTATACCTGTCTCTTCTACAAATTTTTTTGCTTCATCTGGATTTGTGAGTATGCCCGCACCTTCTGGAATACTATCTTTCATATCTGAACCAGAACCTATGTATCCCATCTCTGCTTCTACCAATATATCCCTGCCTGTATTTTTCATGACTTTATGGGCATACTCTACACACTGCTTTGTCACTGCCACATTTTCTTCGTATGGCAATTTTGCTGCGTCTATAATCACCGCATCAAATCCTGCATCTATACAAGCCTTTACAGAATTGAAACTGGCATGATGATCTGCATTTAGAAAAATTGGATAATCGTCCCGTTCTCTTATGGTATGAACCAAAGCTACTGCTTCCTCTCTGCCCAAAAATTTCTCTTCTCCTTCTGAAAGTCCAATGATCACCGGAAGGTTTAATTTTTTAGCAGCATTATATATACCATGTAATGCTTCTAAATTTGAAATATTAAAATGCCCTATCGCTACTCCCTTCTCATTTGCTTCTTTTATATATTGTCTTAGTGTTTTCATTAGTATAATAATAACATTGATTTATATTTTGCTATAATAAAATCACAATTGCTTCGGCACTCCTCCGTTTCGGCGGAGGTAAAAATTTATTTTATCAACTCTTTTAATAATTTAATTACCACCTGTGGATTGGCAGAGCCATTTGTTTCTTTTATTATTTTACCCACTAGGGACATAAGAGCATTTTCTTTACCGCCTTTGTATGTAGCCACTACTTGCTGATTTTCTGCAAGTATTTTTTCTACTATACCTTTTAGTTCGCCTTCATCATTTTTTTGTAACAAATTTTTCTCTGTTGCTATTTTTAATGGAGACGCATCATCTATCACTATCATCGCAAGTATGTCCTTTGTAGCGCGAGAAGAGATTTTATTTTCTGTAACCAAATTTATAAGCTCGGCAAAATTCGTCGCAGCCAGAGGCCTTGCCTCTGGCTGGAACTTCTTTATACCCAAATAATCTGATGTGATATAATTTGATGCTGTTTTAATTTTTTCACTCCCACCCCCTCGTCCTTCGGACACTCCCCCTCTGGCAGGGGGAGAAAACAAAAGATTTGCAACTTCTTCAAACCATTTTGCAAGCTCTTTATCATTTATATAAATTTCTATATCTTCATCTTTTATTCCAAAATCATTCTTATATCGCACGCGCTTTTGCATGGGCAACTCAGGTAACTCTTGCTTCACTTTTTCCAAATCAAACGCTTCATGAAGTTTCATCTTTGGTAGGTCTGGGTCTGGGAAGTATCTGTAGTCTTCACTGGATTCCTTTTTACGCTGAGACACAGTCCTCTGCTTTGCTTCATCGAAGCCACGAGTTTCTTTTACTATTTCACTCTCTTTGCCTTCTTCAAAAAGTTCTATCATTCGCTCTACTTCATATTTGATAGCTTTTTCTACGCTCTTGAAAGAGTTTAAATTTTTTACTTCCACATAGGCAGTCCATTTCTTATCTTTATCAGGTGAGACAGATACATTTGCTTCCACTCGCATCTCCCCTTTTTCCATATTCGCTTCTGAGGCATCTATATACTGCAGGAGGAGCTGATATTCTTTTGCAAAATTACTCGCAACTTTTGCTGCCTCCTCACTCGTCTCAAAAGTATGCGCCTCGGTCACAAGCTCCATCAGTGGCACGCCAGCACGATTGAAGTCAATGAGTGAATACTCGTCCTGAATTTCCGGGTGTCCAACACCCGACAGGTGTTTGTTATTCGCTGTATCTTCCTCTAAGTGAATACGAGTGATATCCATACCAGCTAGTTTGCCACCTTTTACTATTGGGTATTTATATTGAGAAATCTGGTACCCTTTTGGGATGTCGGGATAAAAATAATTCTTTCTATCAAATTCTGAAAAATCTGCAATCTCTGCACCGATAGCCAGACCAACTCTTATCACATTCTCAACTGCTTTTTTATTTATTACAGGCAATGCCCCAGGGTGCGCCATGCACACAGGGCAGATATTTGTATTTGGTTTTGTTTCATCAGGGTTATTTCTACAACTACAAAACATCTTTGTAGTTGTCTTCAATTCTGCGTGTATTTCAAGCCCGATGGTGGTGTAATATTTTTCAGAATTTTTTTCTTGCATATATTTATATTATATATGTATTTACGCTTTTTTTAAAATTTTTATGAGTGCATCTCCAAAAGTTTTTACAGAGGCATCGTCAAAAAGTGAGATGGTGAAGACTTTTTTATCAAGCTTTTCAAAAGCTTTTATTTGTTTTGCTATTATTTTTTTATCTTCTTTTTTATCTCCTATTACATCTATTTTTGTCAGAACTATTATTTCTTCTTTTGAAGCAAGCCCATCTGTTCCTAGACCCAACTTTTTATCATACTTTTCTAATTCTTTTCGAATTTCTTTGTATCGCTTCAGCATATCACCAGACTCTTCAAAAGACACTAGGTGGGCGAGTATTTTTGTCCGTTTGACATGACGCAAGAACTTTACTCCGAGACCCTTGCCTTCGGACGCTCCTTCGATTAGTCCCGGAATGTCTGCAATAATGTATTTATAAAAATCTCCGAGGTTTGGATCAAGTGTGGTAAATGCATAGTCAGCCACTTTTGCTTGTGCATTTGTCAGAGAATTGAGAAGTGAAGATTTTCCAGCATTTGGAAGCCCTATCAGTCCCAAATCCGCAAAGATTTCTACTTCAATATAAAAGTTTGCATGTTCTCCTTCTTGGCCTGGATTGGACTCCATCGGAGTAGTATTTGTAGAACCCTTGAAGTGTTCATTGCCAAATCCTCCGTAGCCACCCCTTAGGAGCATGATCTTTTGCCCTTCTTCTAACAAGAAAAATTTCTCACCGCTTTCTGAATTTGTGATAACAGAACCGATGGGTAAATCTAATACAAAATCTTCTCCGCTCTTGCCGTGAAAACTCTTGTTTCCGCCGTCTTCTCCCCGCTCTGCTATGAATTTCTTCTTCGCTTTGTATTTTGAAAGTATATTTATGTCTCGGACTGCTTGCACATAGAAATCCCCACCCCTGCCTGCATCTCCGCCTGCGGGGCCACCCTTTGGGATAAATTTTTCTTGACGCCAGCGTACTACTCCGTCTCCACCACGGCCTGCTTCTGCGTATATCGTTATTTCATCGATGAATGCCATGCATAGAGTCTAACTCTTTAATGCTAATTCTGCTAATTTCATTGCCCCCTCTTTTGATTTTACTGTGAGGAGGAACCCGCTCTTGTGGCAAAATATAGCGTCCGACACTCCTGTCACATCTCCAAATTTTGGATCGTTATTCATGAACCCCCGCCAGCTTTCAGGAAAATACTTTCTGCTTTCCAATGTATCGGGACTTTTTGTTATAGCCTCTACTTTCCAATTGTCTGTATGAGCACTCTCGTATACTACATAAATAGGCTCTGGAAAACAAGAAAGGGTCTTTTGATATAAGTATCTAGGAAAACCAGATTTTGGTAGTTCTATGATTTGTTTGTTTGCTGAATTTTTGTATGCTTCTACTATGAGCTGCCTGCCTGCACTATCTGCCTTTGCCACTTCTATTTCTCTTCGCAATACTTTAGCCACAGACCTGACTTGAACTCTAAAAATATTATCAGTCTCGGATTCGTCTTCTTGCCAAGTAGGGGTAAATATCAGAAACGGCTGATCTCCGCCATAGGGCACTATATTATCAAATTTTGGAGTTACTATATCCACACCATTGTCTATAGAGTCTATCGGTGCAACTATTTTCCTGTCTATCATATTAAAAACTTCTTCATCTCCATCACACAAATCCAGTCCGAAATTTTTCCACACGAGACCAAATGACGCATACAGAATTCCATTGTCCCTCTCACCTGCCCCACCCCGCTGATGATGGTCAAATTTATTTAACTCTGGAACATACATACCACCTACATCAAAAACATAATCACCTTGTTTTAAAACTTCTTCATCTCGAGTACGAATGATCTCAAACTTTTTCCCCTGATCTTCGAGCATAATGACCAGAACTGCACAAGCAAAAAGATCATCAGAGTGAAATGACCCATTGTGTGTGACGAGTTTATGAACTTTTTGTTTTTTAATTCTGCTTATCATAAAATTCTTCAAAAACTCTGTAAATAAATGCAAATAATTTATCTAAAATCAAAAATCCTATTATCAGGATAAATACAACCAATAAGAACCTCCACACTTCACGAGTTACATTAAGTGCAGTATAACCGAAAAAGTATCCGAGCGACAGTAGCAGTGGTGCCCAGATAGCAGTGGAGATAAATTCTGCTTTTATATATGTCTTGTAATTTATTTTCTTAAAACCAGAAAAGATAATAACAAGATGATTTACCCCCATGATAAATTTTGAAATAAATATAGACCAAAAAGGTTTGTGACTAAAGTTCGGCATGACATCGGTTACCCTGTGTTCTAAATATTTTACAAATTTTGTATCCCGCCATTTTTTATGTATAACTTTACCTATATAATATCCGAGCAGACTTTTAGATATTCCACCGCAAAAAACAAAAAGCAAAGCGAAACCAAAATCCAACCCTCCGAGGTATGTCAACACTCCAGTAGTGAGCAGTATAAACTCCCCTTCAAATATGAGCCCTAGAAAAATAACAAAATAAGCCAAAATTTGATGATGCTCTACCAAGCCAGTTATGAGTTTTACAGTGTGCATATTAGAAAAGAGAATCTATTACTTGTTTTACTACAGCTCCGTCGGCTTTGCCTTTTAGTTCCTTCATTGTCTCTGCCATCAGGATTCCTTTCCCTGTAGCATCTATCACTCCCAATTCTTCTTTTTTAGCTTTGACTATTTTCTCTACTTCTTCCCGCTCCATGAGTTTTGGTAAATATGTCTCGAGTATCGCAAGCTGTGCCGATTCTTCTTTCACCAAGTCTTCTCTGTTGCCTTTTTTAAATTGCTCTATAGAATCTTTTCTCTGTTTTGCTAACCGAGTGATCACAACCAGTGCTTCTTCGTCAGTCAATAGTTCATTTGGCTTTCTGCCTTTGGCCACCAGTTCATTCATAAATGAAGCAGACATGCCACGCAAGACTTCCAAGCGAACTGTGTCCCTTGCTATCATGGCTTCTTTTATACTGTTTTTTATTTTTTCGTGTAACATACAGAAATTATACCAAAAAAATCTTTGCAGGTATAGTTTTTGAGAAGCATTAAAGATTTTACTATTTCTTGCCTTAAAATATGTTAGAATACAAAGATGAAGAAAATTATATTTTTTGATACTGAGACCACAGGAAATACTGAAAAAGATTTCTTGTGTCAGATAGCATACAAGGGAGCAGGAGAAAATACCGATGAAAATTTTTCTGCTATGTATAAACCCCCTTTCAAAGTCCCCCCGGAAGCTTCTGCTGTGCACCATATCTCAAACAAAATGCTCGAAGGCAAGCCTGCTTTTGGCGAGACTCCAGATAAAGAAAAAATAAAAAGTCTTTTTGAAGACGCAAATACTGTAGTCGTGGCACACAATGCGCCTTTTGACCTGATGATAATAAAAAAAGAAGATATAATCCCCGCAAACTTTATCTGTACACTCCGAGTCGTCAGATTTCTAGATCCAGAGGAAAAAATTGATCGCTATAATTTACAGTATCTGAGATATCTGCTCGAGATAGAAATAGACGCTCAGGCGCATGATGCACTAGGAGATGTGATGGTGCTTGAAAAGCTCTTTGAAAGACTAAAAAACAAAATAATGGAGCATGATAGCAAAAGTGAACACGAGGCAATAGATGAAATGATAAAAATTTCTTCCCATCCATCACTTTTCAAGAAATTCAAATTCGGCAAACATAATGGCAAATTTATAGAAGAAGTGGCTCGTGTGGATCGTGGCTACCTAGAATGGCTCCTCTCCCAAAAACTCGACGGTGACGAAATAGACGAAGATTGGATTTATACGCTAAAGCATTATTTAGGGAAATAAAAACATAGTTATTTTAAAACAAATTACCTAACTTTTACGACCGTCAGAATTAGGTAAATTAAATTTTTTACGTAAGGACCAATCATTTTCAAGTTTTTCTACTATCATATATAAAATCTCACTACCTATTTTAAAATCTGCCTTAAGTAATGAGACCAAGTCCTCGCAATCATATGGATAAACCCAAACGCTATTTTGCAATCTAATAAAGCCAATCTGCGAAAGCGTAACCCTCAAAAGTGCTCTTATTCTCTTTTTGCTTTCCTTTATATCAAATATCACCACTCTCCAACGACCATCCCATTTCTTTGGAATTTTTAATTTAAAATTATGTCTATCCAAGAAATCCAACTTCGACTCCCCTTTTTGTGTTATCCTTGCAACTCTTTTCCCATTTACTTCTATTATTTCAATAAGCCCTTTCTCTCTGAGTCGTACAAAAGAACTATTGATAGAATATTTTAAATTCTTTTTTCTTTTTATTCCTTTTTCTATTTGTTTTATAACTGATAAAACATTTGGTGCTACTACCATCACACCAAGTATCCCAGCTGCAAAAATAGTATTTAAAATTATTTTCTGAATATTTTTGCGTTTATCTTTAATTTTTATTTCTTTCTCCAAAATTCCCATATCATTATTATACACTACCAAAAACAAATTACCTAACTTTTACGACCGTTTTGATTAGGTAATCGAGAAATAAAGTGTAATTTTATGTAAAATGCTATAATAAAAATATGCAAACTATTTTATTTATAATTATTGGGATTGTGGGAGGGGTGGTTATAGCTTACTTTTTGTTTAGTAGAAAAGGGGCAGGAAATTCACAAAACGATCAAGAGAACATAGGCCTCAATCTTATCCTCACCCAAATCAATGAGCTGTCTAGAACAGTGGATAATAAGATTGGCGAAAGTCACAAGCAAGTAAATGAAAGCTTGAAATTTCATTCCAGTGAATCTAATAAAATAATCAGAGATGTGACAGAGAGGCTGACTAGGCTAGATGAGACAAACAAACAAGTCATCTCCTTTGCAGACCAGCTTCAGAGCCTGGAGAATATTTTAAAGAATCCGAAACAGCGTGGAATACTTGGAGAGTATTATCTAGAGACTGTGCTCAAAAATGTCCTCCCTCCGGGGAGCTACCAAATGCAATATCCTTTTGCCGATGGTACTATCGTGGATGCAGTAGTATTTGTAAAAGATAAAATAATACCCATAGATTCAAAATTCTCTTTAGAAAATTATAACAAGATGATAGAAGCAGTAGATAGCGCAGAGAAAAAAAGACTAGAAGTAGTATTTGTGAACGACTTAAAAAACAGAATAGTAGAAACTGCAAAATACGTGCAACCAGCGCAAGGCACTACAGACTTCGCATTTATGTTTATACCTCATGAGGCTATTTATTATGATTTGATTACAAATAAAATTGGAGGCAAGATGGGAAGTCAGAAAGACGATGAAAATGATAACTTAATCCAGCGTGCTGCGGGTAAATACAAAGTCATCATCACCTCCCCCACTTCCTTTCTCGCATATTTACAAACTGTTCTCCAAGGCCTCAAAGCCTTGCAGATAGAAGAATCTGCAAAAGAAATAATAAAGAGAGTAGAAGAGCTGGGCAAACATCTAAAGTCTTATGATGAATACCACAACAAGCTCGGTGCATCACTCTCTACTGTCGTAAATCATTACAATTCCTCAAACAAAGAACTCAAAAAGATAGACAAAGATGTGCTCCGCATAGCCGGCTCTTCACCAGAATTAAATTTGCTTGAAGTTATAAAACCGGAATTAGACAGCTAGACAAATTTCTATTTTTTTATAAAAATGCTATATTTTATACACAGATATTTATTGGCTCTATCGTCTAACGGTTAGGACGAATCCTTCTCAAGGATTAAATCGCGGTTCGATTCCGCGTAGAGTCACAGCGTTTTATTTCTTATCCAGCCACTCTTTGTCTTGACGGACGAGTAGATCGTGCTTATTTTCTTGATCTTCTAGTATAGCCTCTACTGCCCGCTCCATACGCATACCCTGGGAACCCTTAAACAAAACAATATCCCCTTTTTTAATAAAAGTTTTTACCCACTCTCCTGCCTCAACCGAAGTCATAAATTCAAAAATATTTTCGTCATCAAAGCCTGCCTCCAATGCACCAGCTTTGATAGCTTTTGCACGAGCTCCGACTACTGCGAGCACATCTATATTTTCTCTTGCCAATTTGCCTATATTTTTATGTGCTTCTTCGGTATATTTGCCTAGTTCTAACATATCTCCTAGTATTGCTATCTTTCTGTTCTTCAATTTTGATTCTTTATTTATAACTCCTATAGTCTTGAGAGCAGACTCGCAAGCAAACGGCGAAGAATTGTAAGTATCATCTATGATAAGAGTATTTTTTATTCCAGTTAGGAGCCTCATCCTGCCAGGAGGGACTTTGTAATTTTTCAACGAATTTATAGCTTGAATCATGTTTAGCTTTAGATTATGAGCGAGCGCAAGCGCAGCGAGCGCAGCATACACATGATTTCTGCCAAACACTCCTTCTATCACCACCGGCAGACTACTACCGTCTTCATCTATACGAAACATTATACCCTGAGGGATACTCTTGCTTCTGGTTTTATTTTCGTCTTCTTTTACATACAAGATACTCTCCTCGGAAGCCAAGAAGTCAGAATCTTTTTGAAAACCATAAGTAACTGTTATATTTTTTGTTTTACTTTTCATACTCAACACCACTTCATCATCTGCATTCAAGATAAGCAATCCAGCCCCGCCTGCATCAGCTATGTCTGAAGCATTGCGGGCAGGTTTTTTCAAAGTTTTTATAAGTCCGCTTTTTTCTTCTATCAAATGTTTGCGTGAACTAAAGAATTCTATATGTGCTGGAGTTTCACCTATCGCTGTCATGATAACAGCATCTGTTGAAAGCCACGAAGCAGTTTCCTGCATATCTCCTGGTTTGCCCACTCCTACTTCTAGTATCAGCCACTCGGGGTATTTGTGTGGCCAGATGACAAGCCATAATCCTTTTAAAATGTTTTTTAGCCACATAGTCGGACTATTCCAAGCATTTGGAACTCCGAGTATAGTGAGTGGCAATCCTATTTGACTATTGTAGCTCTTTTCACTTTTACGAACATAAGCAAACTCTGATAGGACAGCATACACTGCGTCTTTTGTAGAAGTCTTGCCCACAGATCCAGTGATAGCCACTACTTTGGGCTTGTATTTATTGAGTACTAATCGTGACTCTAATTGTAAAATATAAATTATTATTTTTTTAAAAAAAATTTTCATATTTAAATTCGTAATTTTTAATTCGTAATTATGTTATCTATCCGGTGGAACTTCATAATAATTGAGCAGAAATTTAGTAATATTTAAAAATGGATCTGCCCAAGTAACAGAAGCATAAGGTACGCCTTTTGGATTTACTGCATACAAGAAAACTATAAATTTAGGGTCATAGGCAGGGAAATATCCGAAAAACGAATGTGTGTGCCTGTCTTCATAATACCCTCCTCCTACATTGTCTGCAACCTGTGCCGTACCTGTCTTTACAGCTACGCTATGGTGTTCAAATTTTGCAAGTCCACCTTTCAGGGATTTATCCATCACAGTTACGAGCATTCGAGTTATTTCTTCTGCGGTTTGTTCACTTATTTTTGTTTTAGATGTAGGATAAATTATTTTTTCTTCTTTGCCACTTTGGTATTTTATTCTATCTACTACATGAGGCACAACCAAGTTCCCCCCATTTGAAAGTGAAGCAAGTGCCCGCACCATCTCTATAGGAGTGAGTGCTATACCCTGACCAAAGGCAACATTTGCGTATTCTATCTCGCGTTTATTATTTAAATTTGCTGTGAGGTTTGACACCAATCCACTCGTCTCATTTGGCAAATCTATGCCAGTTTTTTCTTTGATACCGTACGACAACATATAATCATGCATATTTTTTTTTCCTAACTGTTGATAGACATATACCATACCTGTGTTTAGAGATTGACTGAGTACATCCTGCATAGTTGTCCCCGGACCACGATCTTTTTTGTCAAAATTAAAAATTTCTTTTTTCTCTATCATTACAGAACCAGTGTCATTGTAGCTCGTATTTGCATTCACCACACCGGTGTCTAGTGCCGCCGCCATCACTAGAGGCTTTACCACAGAACCAAATTCAAGCACATTTTCTATCATGGGGTTAGAAAAACTAGAAGCATCTTTTACTTTTGAAAAATTATTTAAATCAAAATCCGGCTTGCTGGAAATAGCGTAGATAGAGCCATCCATAGGATTTATGATTATCCCCCCTATCGCATCTGCTTGATATTTTTCTCTCACTAGTTCCAATTCATTTTCTAAAAAGTTTTCTACATTGGGCTCTATGGTGGTGATAATATCTCCCTTCTTTATTTCTTTTTCAAACAAACTTTTATTTAAATTGGAAAACACTTCTGCAAAGAAATTTACATACGGATTGTCTTTGTCTCGTGACAGAACATTCTCATACTCTCTCTCTATGCCGTAGCGCCCCCCGAGTTCATCACCCTCGTAAGCCACAAATCCCAAAGTGTGCGAAGCCAAATTTCCCCCTGGATAAAAACGCCATTTTTCTTCTGATATTTTTACTCCAGAAATTTTTAAGGCTCCCACTTTGTCTGCTTGCTCTTTGGTTATTTTATTTATTATCTCTTCATAGGGGTCTTTTTTCTTGCCTGCTTTTATCAAAAATTCATCTCTATCTATCTCTATGATTGTAGATAGTTTTTCATATGCTTCTATGTCATTTACTATCTGACTCGGATCTATAGTGACTTTAAAACCTACTGCCTGCATTGCAGCAGAAACTAACTCACCATCTTTGCGTTCGAAAAATATTGACCCTCGTTCCGAGATGTTTGAAGAGGGGGTCACATATTGACGATTTGCAATACTAGAATAACTCTTGCCATGCACCACAGAAACTAAAAAAAGTTTACTTATCAAAATAAAAGCAAAAAAAAGCAAGCACAAAGAGAAAATTTTGGTTCTACTTGTAAAGTTAGAATTATTAGATTTCATTTTTCGCTAATTTTACAGTATTAGAATTCAAACCAAGCGGTTTTCGTGTAGCAAAATCTGGCTTAATTTCATTAAATCCGAAAGTAGCAGATAAATTTAGATCAATAGAACTTGATATATTTATATATTGTAATTCTAAATTAGCAACTTCATTTGATATAACACGAGAATGAGCTTCTAGGGTTCTGCGTTCTATGATGTTTAGTACCATATTACTCAATATCAGAAGATAAAAGAGTGCTAGTCCACCCAAAGATACAAGTAAAATATTTAGTATGCGTTTTTTTACATCATTGTTGTCTATAATATTCACATTACTTGCATAACTCTTCATTTTTAATTTTATTTCGTTCATATTTTCTCTATTATTCTTAATTTTGCACTCCTTGATCTATTATTTGTTTTCAATTCTTCACTTCCTGCTGTTATTATTTTCTTATTTATTAATTTTGCCTTGCCTTCTACTACTTTCTTTTTATAAAAATTCTTTACTATCCGGTCTTCGAGACTGTGGAATGATATGACTGACAGCCTGCCTCCGCTTTTTAAAATATCAAACCCTCCACTTAGCCCAGACTCTAGAGTATTCAATTCATCATTTACTGCCATACGCAATGCCTGAAAAGTCTTTGTAGCCGGATTTATCTTGCCTTTTTGAAACTTTTTTGGCACTGCATTTTTTATAATCTCTACGAGTTCAAAAGTAGTTTTTATCTCTTTTGCCTTCCTCGCTTCTACTATCCGCCTTGCTATTCTTCTACTAAACCTCTCCTCACCATAACCATATATAATATTTGCTATATTTTCTTCGCTCCAATTATTTACTATATCTTGTGCCGTTAAATCTGAAGATGTTGGATTTGCTTTCATAGTCATAAACAACGGCTCATCTTTCATGAAAGTAAATCCCCTACCAGAATTCTCTAATTGATCAGAACTGAGTCCCAAATCAAGTAATACTCCATCTACTTCGGGTGTTGGACACCTGGAATCTCGGTGTCCAACACCCGAAGTTTCCACAATTTCTTTTATGTCTCGAAAATTTCCATTTACAAAAGTAATCCTGTCTTCCAACCCTACAAATTTATCTTTTGCCTTTTCCCATGCACTCTTGTCTTGATCTATACCGATGACTTTTACATTTTGGTAATTTTTTAATATCTCACTACTGTGTCCCCCTCCGCCAAATGTACCGTCTATTACTACAAGATTATTTCCAGAAGCAAGGCTTTGGGGATTTTTCTTAAGATTCAGCCCGTCTATACTTTCTTTTAAAAGAACACTTGTGTGTACTGTCTTCTGTTCTGTCTTCATACCTAATTCGCACTCCCCAATTTTTCTGCTAATTCGCCAGATTCTTTTTCTATCTTTTCTTTGTAAACCTCCCAAACCTTTTCATTCCACACTTCTACCCTGTCTTCTACGCCCACTACCACTGCAGAATTCTTCAGATTTATCCTCTCTTTCAAGAATGTCGGTATTAAAATTCTACCAATACTGTCTAGCTCCACTTCTGCTGCACGACCAAACATGAATCTGTTGAAACTTCTCTTATCTCTCGAGAGAAATGACAAGTCTGACTCTGAATTTGAAAGTTTCTTTGAAACCTTTGCCCATTCTTTGATTGTGAAAATAAACAAACACTGGTCGAGCCCTGGAGTAATTATTATTTTCTTGCCGAGTTCCTTGCGGAACTTTGCAGGCAAAGACATTCTGTTCTTTTCATCTATGGTGTGTATGTATTCGCCGATCAACATATGATTAAAATAATTATTACTAAAGCTACACAAAAACTCTTCTTCCCACTTTTTCCCACTTGCCTTACATTCTACTCCACTCTCTCTCACATAGCAAACAAGATAAAAATAGCCACCTGTGGATAACTAAATACGACAAATAACCTCATCCCCAGCCCTTCTCCTGGGAAAAGGAATAAGGAGAATAAGGAATAAGGGAATAAGGGGAATAAGGGGACAGCCACCATTCTTTTCTATCATCTATCTTTCCTTGGGAAATAAGGGGACAGCCACCATTCTTTTCTATCATCTATCTTTCCTTGGTCTTCCTTGGGATCTTAGGGTTGATTCAAGTTTGTATTTCAATACCATATTATCCACCCATTTTTCTTTACCATATGGAACACCTTTTTTTACTGAAACACGAATATTTTTCAATAAATCTTCATCTTCAGAAATATTAATCCATTTAATATAATTATCTGGAAGATCAAAAGATTTTTGATCAAGTAATTTATGTTGCTCAAGTTTTCCACTGATACGCAGCCAAGCACTACCCCACTTCCAATCCTCACAAAGTTTAGAGAGCTTAGCTCGCACTGGATTACGCTCAACATATTTAATAATCGCTGAAAGATAATTTTCTTTATCTACGAGAAAAGATTTGTAGCGACCTTGATACAAATGCCCACTACCATTTGTATTTGTGAGTGCGTGCACTTTTCTGGTATGAGAATTACTCAATCGATGCATAAATAAACCCATATCCCCGTCATTTTTAGGATATAGGACTAAATGAAAATGATTTGGCATCAAACAATAGGCTAATATACGCATATGAAAAAGTTCTTTTGTTTCAAAAAGTAATTCTTCAAATAGTTCATAATCTTCATCTTTGTTAAATATCTGAAGACAACCGTTTGCACGATTGATTACATGATAAATTTCTCCTCCTACGTCAACTCTTGCATTGCGTGGCATGATTTTATTTTATCATTTTGTGTTTTTAAAAACAATGGTGGCTGTCCCCTTTTATCCCAAAGACCAATACCTGCTGAAATCACTAGGATTGAAAATCATCCAATTGATAACTGTTCCACCTGTGATACAAAACTAACTAGGAAAAAGATCGTCATCTACTATGAGGAAGACATAGTCCTCGATAATCAAAAGGAAGCAATCAAGCATACTGTTGAGCAGGGTTACTGCGAAAAATGTAACAAATGGAGAAGTGCAATATCTTTACCATCAATTCGATGCATCATCGGAGTAAAGCTCAGGAAATATATCTGCTACCTTTCCATCATTCTTAGACTTTCATACCAACAAATTGAAGACAATATCAAAGACATCTATCAAATCAATATCTCACAAGGCGAAATACAGAAAATACTTGAAAAGGAAGCAAATAGCTTACGACCTGAATATGAAAGGCTGAAAGTGAGAATCCAGAAACAATTTGCTCAACATTACGATGAAACCACATGGAAAGTAACTAAAGGAGTACAAGGCAACTATGCCTG
>Ga0075928_106_pt1 | contig 56357 bp, 54 predicted proteins | sample RifGroA2_FD_67908 | JGI IMG/M metagenome (GOLD analysis project Ga0075928, IMG submission 67908) | Parcubacteria (Nomurabacteria) bacterium GW2011_GWA2_40_9 | reverse complement strand
CGTTTTTTAATTCTGGAAATGTCTTTAATCCCAGGGGATCGAACTCCGGTGTTTTCTATAAAAAGCACTCTATGGCCTTGGTTGGCGAAGGTCTGCATGATTTGCTGATGCCCTTGCCAAATAAAATCCCAGTCAATAGAGGAAAAACAAATAATATTTTCTGAAGAATTCATTTTTTAAGTTAAAATATCAATAATCCCAAAATTCCTGTCAGTAAAGAACCCATAAAGAGAATGAGTACTGCTTTTGTGGGGGCAAGTCCTCTTTTGACTAGTTGATGGGAAAGATGATTTGTATCACCAACGTAAATGGGGTGATGTTTTTTAATTCGAATGGCTATAACGGTAAGGGTATCGCAAAGAGGAATAAAAAGTAAAAAAAGCATCCCAATCAAAACGGCCCAATGAGAAGTGTTGGATTTAATTAAATGATCAAATAACCAGGTTGAGTAAGTGGCCAATGAAAAACCGATAAAAAGACTTCCTGTGTCACCTAGAAAAATTCGAGCTTTTGGAAAATTGTAAGGTAAAAACCCAAGTAAACTTCCAATGGGGATTAATAAGAAAAGAGCAAAAAGAGCGTGATGGGTGGTATAGGCTAAGAAAGCAAAAAGAGAAAGAATGATAATGGCTAAGCCAGAAGATAGGCCATTCATATTGTCCAGAAGATTAAAGGAATTAGTGAGCCCTACAATCCAAAAAAAGGAAATAAGAGCATTGAGATAAGAGAGGTGGAAAAAATTTAATCTTGACCCACTAAAAACCATGATGAACGCCACCAAACTTTGAATAAGAAGTTTTAACTTAAAATCAAGGCTTTTAAAATCATCTAGAATGCCAATTAAAATAATAAAGAGAGAGCAAATAAGGTAGAGGGCCATTTTTAGCCAAAAAAGCTTTTCTTCACCAAAAGAGAAAAAAGCGGGCCCCGTAATGAAAAGCTGATAAGAAATGAGGAGATAAAAGAAAACTAAAGTGAATAAAAAAGCCAAAAAAATGGCCAATCCTCCGAGTAAAGGAGTGGGGCTTTTATGGATTTTTCGATAATTGGGAGTGTCTAAAACATTAAATCGAAATGCAAGATTTTGTGCAATGGGGGTTAATAAATAAGATAGACAAAAAGAACTAAGTAATAATAATAAAGTTATTTTGTAGAGTATTAGGGGATAAAACATATTTTTAAAAAGTATACTATTTGAAAGAATGAAGTCAATTTCTTAAATGGAACATAAACCCATAAAGATCGTACGAATTTTTTCGAGGCTTAATATTGGAGGGCCTTCTCTTCAGGTAACACTTTTAAGTGAACACCTATCTCCTCCTTACGAGACGATCTTGGTAACAGGTAATGTAGATCAAAAAGAAGGGGATATGTCGTACCTACTGCGGACATCAAAGAAATATCGTCATGTTTTTATTCCTGAACTTGGAAGAAATGTGCAGATTTGGAAAGATTTTATAGCTTTTGTTAAAATTGTAAAATTATTAATTCAAGAAAAACCCGATATTGTTCATACGCATACCGCAAAAGCAGGAGTATTGGGACGTTTAGCAGCTATTATAACAAGAGTTCCCATTCGAGTTCACACCTTTCACGGCCATGTTTTTAAGGGATACTTTAATCCTTTTAAAACGTGGATAATTTTACAAGTAGAAAAAATATTAGCATATTTTACAACAGGCATTGTTGCCATTAGCACTCGTCAAAAAGAAGATTTAGTAAATAAGTATAAAATAGCTTCTAAACATAAAGTTTTTGTTATTCCATTAGGCTTTGATCTTAGCCATTTTGTTGGGACTCATCAGGACAATATAGAACTAAAGAAACGATTAAATTTGCCTTTAAATAAATATCTTATTGGGATTGTGGGGCGACTTACTCCCATTAAAAATCACGGGTTATTTCTAAAAATTGCTAAAAAACTTATTCAGATAAGACAAGATGTGCATTTTGTGATTGTGGGGAATGGGGAGTGTTATAGAGAAATTCAAGATGAGATTTGCAATGGTGAACTTTTAGCCCATTGTTCCCTCTTGGGATGGCAAAAAGAATTAAAGCCCATTTATGAGGTTTTGGATATTGTGTGTTTAACGTCTTTGAATGAGGGAACTCCGGTGTCTTTGATTGAAGCTCAGGCATGTGGGAAAGTGGTTATTGCTTCGGATGTGGGAGGGGTGAGAGATGTTGTATTGAGTGAGAATGGGTATGTAATACCTTTACAGAATGAAGATGAATTTGTGCAAAAAATAATATATTTACTCGATCATTCAGATATGAGACAAAAAATGGGCAAAACTGGACAAAAATTTGTTTTTGAAAATTTTGGAAAAGAAAAACTTTTAATTAATATAGATGAATTATATAATCATTTGGTGAATGAAAGGAAGCGAGCATGAAGTGTTTAGTGACTGGGGGAGCCGGATTCATTGGATCTCATCTGGTAGAAGCGCTAGTAAAAAAAGGTGCTCACGTTCGAGTGCTGGATAATTTTTCTTCTGGTAAGAAAAGTAATTTGGCCCAAGTTGAAAAAAAGGTCGAAATTATTGAAGGAAATATTGTAGATTGTTCACTGGTTAAAGAAGTGATGAATGGTGTGGATTATGTTTTCCATCAAGCAGCATTAAAAACAGTACCAGAATCTTTTAACTGCCCTCAAGAGTATAATAAAGTTAATATTGAAGGAACTCTGATTCTTTTAGAAGAAGCGGTCAAAAATAAAATTAAAAAATTTGTGTATGCTTCATCAAGTTCTGCTTATGGAGACAGTGTTTCTTTACCTAAAAGAGAAACAGATGTGCCTTTGCCCATTTCTCCTTATGGGATAACTAAATTAGCAGGAGAAGAATATTGTTATGTTTTTTCTAAGAATTATGCTTTGCCAACGGTGAGCCTTCGATATTTTAATGTTTTTGGCCCCAGGCAGCCTGAAAAAGACGGATATAGCCCTGTGATTCCAAAGTTTATTTCCTGTATCTTAAAAAATGAATCGGCACCTATTTATGGGGATGGAACACAATCCAGAGATTTTACGTATATTGATGATGTGGTTTTGGCTAATATTCTAGCGATAGAAAAACAAGAAGTGGTGGGAAGCTTTAATGTAGGAAAGGGAGAAAACCATAATTTATTAGAAGTCATTGAATTATTAAATAAATTCTTAAATAAAAATATAAAACCAATATTTTTACCTCCTCAAAAAGGAGATGTAAAGCATACTTTGGCCTCTATTGAGCTTATTCAAGAAAAACTGGGTTATAAGCCTACCTGTTCATTTGAAGAGGGCCTAAAGAGAACACTTGCGTGGTTTCAAAATTTATGATCGAAAAATAATGATGGATTTAAACCAAAAATTAAAAGAAAGAAAAGCAAAAGTTGCTATTTTGGGATTAGGGTATGTAGGGTTGCCTTTGTGTCTGGAATTTTTGGAATCTGGTTTTGAAGTTATTGGGTTAGATGTTAATGAAAATAAAGTTAAAAGTTTAAATCGTGCAGAGTCTTATGTTACTGATATTTCTAATGAAGAACTTTTAAAAGCATTAAATACTAAGCGCTTTAGAGTCAGCAGCGATTTTTCTCTTTTAAAGGAAGTAGATACGGTTTCGGTGTGTGTGCCCACTCCGCTTCGAAAAACTAAAGAACCCGATATTTCTTTTATTATTTCTGCGGCAGAGAATATAGGAAAATATTTAAAAAAAGGGCAATTAGTTGTTTTAGAAAGCACTACCTATCCAGGAACAACAGAAGAGATTGTGTTGCCGGAACTCGAAAAGTCTGGACTTAAAGTTGGGAAGGATTTTTTCTTGGCCTTTTCTCCTGAAAGAATTGATCCAGGGAATCTAAAATTTAATCTTAAAAATACTCCTAAAATTGTAGGGGGAATAACATCTAATTGTACAGAAATGGCTGTTTCTTTATATTCTACCATTGTTAATAAAGTGATTCCTGTGTCATCTACTCAAGCAGCAGAGATGGTAAAGCTTCTCGAAAATACATTTCGAGCGGTCAATATTGGTTTGGTCAATGAAATTGCCTTAATGGCAGATAAACTCAATTTAGATGTGTGGGAAATTATTGATGCAGCAGCCTCAAAGCCTTTTGGATTTTTGCCCTTTTATCCAGGTCCAGGGTTAGGGGGGCATTGTATTCCTGTAGACCCTCATTATCTGTCCTGGAAGCTTCGAGAATTAAATTATAATCCAAAATTTATTGATCTAGCCCAAGAAATTAATTCTAAAATGCCAGAACTTGTGGTGGATAAAATTGCTTTTGCTCTTAATAAATTTAAAAAGGCCCTCAATGGGTCTAAAGTTTTGGTTTTAGGAATTGCTTATAAAAAAGATGTGGGAGATGTCAGAGAATCACCTGCTTTAGATATTATTGAATTATTGAGACAAAAAGGAGCACAGGTGTCTTATGAAGACAAATATTGTCCGTTTCTACATCATGAACATGTTGAATTGAAATCTATTACTTTAGATTATTCCACCTTTAGCCAATACGATTGTATAGCTATTGTGACAGACCATTCTTATTTTGATTACGAAAAAGTGGTTGAATTTTCCTCTGTAGTTGTAGATTGCAGAAACGCCACTCGATGGGTTAAAAGCCATAAAGATAAGATCATCAAAATTTAATCATGTCACTTTGCCATTTGCCTATTTATGATCCACAAAAGTGTACATTTTTTGCGTTAGGTAGAAATGCCATCTATGCAGCAGTCCAAGCGTTTAAACTTGAACCTGGCGATGAAGTTTTAACCCCTGCCTTTGATTGTGACGGCTCCTTACAACCGTTTCGGGTATTAGGGCTTAATTTAAAGTTTTTTAGATCTAATCCATATACTTTTGAAGTGGACATAGAGGATCTAAAGAAACGAATAACACCCAAAACAAGACTACTTCATATTATTAATCATTTTGGTTTCCCTCAGCCTTGGGAAGAATTACTTTCGTTAAGGAAGACAACGGGAATTCCTATATTAGAAGATAATGCGTATTCTTTATTTTCAACGTACCAAGGGAAGCAATTTGGAACTTTTGGAGATATATCTATATTTTCCTTAAGAAAAAATCTTCCTATCATTGATGGGGGGATGGTGCGTATTAATAATCCAGAGTACTTGATGACTTTTAAACAAAAGAAACCGCAGTGGTTTTATATGACAGAACTATCTTCAATGTTGAGATTTCTAAAAACAAAAATAGGGATTAAAAACATCCCTTCTCTATTTAAAACAATGGTTCCTCCGCCTCTCTATTCTGATGGAGATAAAGAGGTTCCTCTTTGGCCTTCTCGCGATTGTATTGGCAATGATTTTTCTCAAGACTATCTTCGCCCCATGTCTAAGCTAGCGCAATATCAATTAAGTTTATATGATGCAGAAGATTATCAAAAAATAGCTACTCAGAAGCGAGAGCAGTATCTTTTTTTAGTACAAGAATTAAGTAATATAAGGGGTATAAAAATTTTATGGCCAAATTTACCTCAAGGTATAGTTCCCTTTAATTTTTCTTTTTTAGTTTTCCATAATCGGGATACACTTTTAAAAAATCTACAGAAAAAATATGATGTTATGGTTTGGCCCACATTATCTCAAACTGTTTTAGATCAACTAGATGATTTTCCAGAAATTAGATTGCTGGGAAAGCAGTTAGTACAGATAAATCTTCAAAATTTAGCTCAATTGACAGACATTTTAAAGAATGATTTAATCTTGACATATTCTTAATATGTCAAAGATTTCAATAGTTTTCCCAGTATATAATGAAGAAGGCAACTTAGAATTTCTATATAATCAGGTTAAAGAAGCTTTAATTTCAATTAACATCGATTATGAGATGATTTTTGTAGATGATGGAAGTTTAGATAATTCATTATCTATTATAAAAGCATTAAGAAAGCAGGATAATCGTGTTATTTATATATCTTTATCTCGAAATTTTGGTCATCAAAATGCTCTTTTTGCAGGACTGAGTTATTGTACTGGAGATGCGGTGATTACAATGGATGCAGATTTGCAGCATCCACCTGTTTTAATTCCTAAAATGATTGAATTATGGAAGCAGGGTAATGAAGTAGTTTATACTACAAAAAAAAATGCTGAATTACCTTTTATTAAAAACTTTATAGTTAAGTGTGCCTATTGGATAATTTCAAAACTATCTGGTTTGAAGCTTCAGTTTGGACAATCTGACTTTAGATTAATTGATAAAGCTGTATTGAAAATTATCTTGAATATTCCTGAATATCATAAATTTTTGAGAGGTCAAATTAGTTGGGTTGGTTTTAAACAGACAGGTTTGAATTTTGATGTCGAGCCACGATATAAAGGAAAAGCCAAATATTCATATAAAAGTCTATTTTTTTTGGCCTTAGATGGTATTTTTTCTTTTTCAAGATATCCTTTACATGTGGTTACTTTAATGGGTGTAACCATTGCTCTGATATCATTTATGTATATGGTATATGATGTTTTATATCCCTGGGCCTTAAAATTTTTTCTCAATAGTGATATTCTTCTTCCTCCAGGATGGGCAACGTTGGTGGTAGCAGTGTTTTTTTTAGGAAGTGTGCAATTAATAGCCATTGGAATTTTAGGTGAATATGTAGGTAGAATATTTGATCAGACCAAAGGGCGGCCCGTTTTTATTGTTAAAGAAAAATCATTTAACCTATGAAATATACAAATGGGATTAGAAAGCTCATTGTTAATGCTGATGACTTTGGACTTCATCATTCCATTAATGAGGCAGTAGAAGATGCTCATCAAAATGGTATTCTTACCAGTGCCTCTTTAGTTGTAAATGGAGAAAGCTTTGAGAAGGCCATTGCTATTGCCAAAAGAAATAAAAAATTAGGAGTTGGAATCCATTTGACATTAAATGGTGAAAATCCTGTAGCATCTGTAAGCCAAATACCATCTCTCATTGGTTTAATCCCTACACACGTAGATAGTCATCGGCATATTCATTTATTTCCTCCCGTTTTTAGGGTAGTAAAAGAGGTTTTAAGAAAACACAATCTTACTAAGGTTAGATTTTTAAATGTGCCTTTTTCTGATTATTTTTATGGAAATTTTTCAAAGGTGATAATGGAACGATTTTTAAAATTGAGTATTTTTTCGAAAGATAAAAATATGCAAAGTCCTGATTATTTTTATGGGGCATTTAACAGCGGCAGCATAGATTTTAAATATTTTAAAAAAACTATCATAAAACTTCGGCCGGGAATTTCGGAAATTAATTTTCATCCTGGAAAGAATAATGTTTTACTTAAAGAAAAATATGGGATATGGGAAAAGCGTTATCATTGGAAGTGTAATTGGGAGAGGGAATATAATATTCTTTTAAATCCTGATATCAAAACACTTATTCAAAAACATAATATTTCTATTATCAATCATTTAGAAATTAAAGGCGTTAGAGATTAAATTTTTATGCACATTGCTTGTACCATTTGTCTTACCAATACACATCTTGCATTAAAAGATCAGTCTTCAAAAATGTACCATTGTAATAATTGTGACCATTCTTTTAATGTTGTTTCAGGAGATTGGCGGTTACAGTATTCTGAGGATTATTATACAAAAAAACATACTAATTGGTTTAATAATCCCAATTATTGGTTATTTGAGTTTATTCATACAAATATTGAGCGCTTTTCAAGGAAAGAGAAAGAAATCAAATTAGCTGATATTGGATGCGGAAAAGGAGATTTACTGAAATATCTTAAAGAAAAAAAATCTAATCTTAAATTATATGGGATGGATCTTAGTCAAAATTATGATTCTGATATTAATTTTATAAAAGGCGATTTTTTAAAAGATAATATTGATATGCAATTTGATGTTGTGAGTAGTCTGGCGGCCATTGAACACGTTGATAATATTACACTATTTGCTAAGAAATTAAATCGGCTCTTGAAGCCTGGTGGTTTATTAATTGTCATGACGGATAACACAAAAAGCATTATTCATAAGATTGCGGAAATACTTAAACACGTTGGCTGGAAAACACCCTTTTATAGTCTATATGAACCGGCTCATTTGAACCATTTCTCAAATCACTCACTGAAAAATCTTTTAGAAAATCAGGGTTTTGAAATTATAATTCAAAGAAATCACAATTACCCATTAAAAGCTGTTGATTTGCCAACAAATAATTTGATTCTAAAAAACTTTTATTTGTTCGCCATGTGGATCTTTTTTTCTTTGCCTCGAAAGTTCGGTATTCTTCAGACTATAATTTGTCGAAAAAATTTATTGTAATTGGTACAAATATTGGGGGCAGGTCAAAATAGAATTATTGAAAACTAAATATTGATTTTATGATAAATCTAAAAATTTATATTAAATTAATAAAACGATATAATTCACCTAGTTTATGGCTTCGTTTTTATATTTTTGTAAGACTATTGGTGTGCCCATTCGATAAGATTTTATATTTTTTGCCAAAGATGAAAACATTAATAGATGTAGGGTGTGGAAGTGGATTGTGGTTAAATTTTTTAGCATTGAAACAAAAAAATATTGATCTATTAATGGGCGTAGATATTGATGGTAGAAAATTAAAATTAGCGCGTTCTTCAAAAAATAAAAAAATAAAATATCTTGATTTAAAAGAGTATGGTAACCAAAAAATATCTACCGATTGTATTACTTTAATAGATGTAGTTTATCTTTTATCTAAAGATGAACAAAAGAAATTGTTTCAAGATTGTTTTCAGCGTTTAAATGATGGAGGAGGACTTTTTATTAAAGATGTACTTACCGAACCATATTGGAAATTTTTATTTAATTACATGCAAGAATTTATTTCTGTGAGAGTATTGCATATAACGTATGGGCAGAAGTTTTTTTGGCTAACAGAGAATTATTTGATTAATATATTAAGCCATATTGGGTTTAAAGAAATTCGGATAGAAAGAATTGATCGGTGGTATCCTTATCCCCACTTTTTATGTATAGCAAAAAAATAGGTCTATTTTTATGTTTATTCATTGTTTATGTATTTAGTGGCACATTAGTAATTCCTACCATTAACAATAATTATAAGGATCCAAATCTTATTACTTATTTTAATGCTGATGAAGCTTACATTATGGATATTCTTTGGAAATATTATAGTGGTGAAACTAGGGATAGCTATCAGGGAGCATTTGATTATGGATTAGAATTCCATTATTTAACAGATATTAGTCGCCATGTATTGTCATGTTTTATAAATATTACTCCGGGAACTTTTATTTTAATATTAAGATGGCTTCATTTTATTGGGTGGCTTTTATCCTTTTGGGCTCTTCTTTGTCTAATTCGTTATCACTTTGATGATTTTTGGCAACCTATGGCTGCTATGTTTCTTTTAGCGGTTAGGCCGGCATTTGCTTATTTTACAAATAATGCCAAACCTGAACCCTTAGTGCTCTTCTTTATTATTTTAGGGTTAAATTATACTTTAAGAATTATTCAATCTCCTATTTGGAAAAATATTTTATGTGCTATTATTTTTACTTCTATTGCCTATCTTATTAAGATTGAAGGATTGTTTTTATTGCCTGCTATTGTTGTGGCCCTCTATTTTTCAGATGGTAAAGTATATAAATCCATAGCTCAATTGTCTTGGTTAACTCCTATAATCATAGGGGTGGTATTATTAGTTATTTCTTTTGCTCCTATTATTTTTTATAAACGTATTTCTACTGGGCATACGTTTTATGAAGAATATGGTTTAATAACAAGTTTTATAAAACTTAAGATTCCTTTATATATAATGTTAGTAGCTATTGGTTTTATATTTTCTCCACTACTCGTTTATTTTATGATCCCATATAAAATGTTACGCAATCATTTAGCTAAGCTAAGCTGTTGTGGCTTATTAATAGGGGGCTTATTTATATTAATTACACTGGTAATTGGTTTTAGATGGGTTTTAAATCCGAGTTATTTTATTAGTACCCTTGTAGGATATGGATCAATTTTTTTTGCTCATGATTCAGCGTTGCAAAACAATTCGTTTAATTTAGTTTTATTTGTTAAAAATTTTATTTTAAAAGTTAGAGAATTGGATGTTATTATTTTTATTCTATTTCTACTTTATCTCATTGTTGAAATAGTTTCTCTGTTTAAATCTAAAAGACTTTCTGTTCCTTTATATAAACGCCTTGTTCTTATTATGTTTTTTATTCCATGTCTCATTCTATTATTTTCAAGCGGTCGAATGGTGGGGCTTCACATGCTTCCATTTTTTGTAGTGATGTCGATTTTAAGCTTTCAGGGAATGAAGCTATTAGTAAGATCATCTAATCTTAAAAGAAGTTATTGTTATGTTTTAAATGGATTATTTGTAATCTTAATTTTAGGAAGTATCGGTTTTAATGGATGGCATGTTATTAAGTCTAGAATGTATGAATTTCATCGAGATCAAGATATCGTATTTGATATTCAAAAATGGTTTCAAGAAAATATTCCGAATCAAGCAAAAATTGTTTCAGATCATTTAACGCGTGTTTATTTGGCTTCAGAGTATAAAAGTGTAAAATTTTTAGATTATGCGGATCCTTTAAAGAACATGAAAACTTATATAAAAGAATTTCAGCCAACTTATGTTTATTACAATGAGGGAGTAAGAGATGAACAGATCCCTTTGCTTAATAAAATCATTACAGATTACAAGGTGGTTTTAATAAAAGCTTTTGAGAATTCTAATGATTCATATCAAAGATATCCTAAAAGCCGATTTGTGATTTACAAAATTCTATATTAGAAAATATGTTAAATGCTGAATGATAAAAAAAATAGTGATGTGGTCATTCTCTGTGGAGGCAAAGGGACTCGTTTAAAAGAGGAGACTGAAAGTAAACCCAAGCCCATGGTTGAAATAGGAGAGAAGCCTCTTTTATGGCACGTCATGAAATATTATTCTTGTTTCGGTTTTAAAAGATTTATTTTAGCCTTAGGGTATAAAGCAGATATCATAAAGCAATACGACTTTAATGAAAGTGATTGGGAAGTGGTGTGTGTAGATACAGGGTTAAATACATTAAAAGGAGGGAGAATTAAAAGAGTAGAACCCTATATTCAAAGTAATTTTTTTCATTTAACCTATGGTGATGGCTTGAGTACTGTTGATCTCGATGCTTTACAAACATTTCATTTGAAACATGGAAAAATTGGGACAGTAACTGCCGTTCATCCTTCTTCTCGATTTGGAGAAATGATGATCAAGGATAATGTTGTTATCCAATTTGAAGAAAAACCACAATTAACAACGGGATATATTAATGGTGGTTTTTTTGTATTTAATAGGAGTTTTTTAGATTGTTTAACTCAAGATGAAAATTGTGATTTAGAGTTTGGTGCTCTTCAAACATTATCTCATGATCGTGAACTTTTGTCTTATAAACATGAAGGATATTGGCAATGCATGGATAATGTTCGAGATATGGAATATTTAAATAAATTGTGGCAATCAGATTGTCCACCTTGGAAAATTTGGGAATGATATTAGTTACAGGGAATCGAGGATATATTGGAACTGTCATGACAAAGATGCTTAAAACGGCATCTTATGAAGTCATGGGGTTGGATAGTGATTGGTATCGCGACAATCACTTTTATATCGATGACGCGAATCCTAATAAACAGATTATAAAAGATATTAGAAATGTAACTTCAGAAGATCTTGATGGGGTCAAAGGAGTTATTCATTTGGCAGCTCTTTCTAATGATCCTTTGGGTGAAGTAAATCCGTATTTAACTGAGCAGATTAATACGGATGCGGCCATTAAATTAGCTAGTCTTTGTAAGAAGAGAAGGATTGGGCGATTTATATTTGCATCTTCCTGTAGTATTTATGGAGTTGCTACAAATGACTTGCCTATTTCAGAGGAGGGACATTTAAACCCGCAAACAAGCTATGCTAAAGCGAAAGTCAATGCAGAGAGGCAACTCAAAGCGTTAGCCGATGATCATTTCCATCCTGTCATTATGCGTAATGCAACCGTTTATGGGTCTTCACCGAAGTTGCGATTGGATTTAGTGGTGAATAATCTGGCTGCGAGTGCTTATTTAACAGGAAAAATAGCTGTTATGAGTGATGGGTCTCCCTGGAGACCTTTGATTCATATTGAAGATTTTTGCCAGGCATTTATGATAGTACTTGAAGCGCCTCAGGAAAAAATTTATGCAGAAATATTTAATGTTGGATCAAATGAGGATAACTATCAAATTAGAGATTTGGCACTTCAAATCCAAAACATAATGCCACATACAAAAGTTGAAATTTTAAATAAAATGCAATCTGATGAAAGAACGTATCGGGTAGATTTTTCAAAAATAAAAGAAAATATTGGTTTTAAATCGAAATGGAATTTAAAAGAGGGAATTTTAGAGCTTTTGAATACATTTAAAGAAAATGATCTTACACTTCATGATTTTACATCCGGTAAGTATTTTAGAATTGGGGCAATTCAATCTCACTTGAAAGAAAAAAGAATGAATCAGGAGCTTTTTTGGCTATGATCGAAGGTGTTTTAATACACCCTCTCAAAAAAATATGTGATGAAAGGGGGATGATTATGCATATGTTGAGGTCTGATGACCCTCATTTTGAAAAATTTGGAGAAATTTATTTTTCAACTGCTTATCCGGGAATTATTAAAGGGTGGCATGAACATACAAAACAGACCCAGTTTTATGCGGTAATTGAGGGGATGATTAAGCTTATTCTTTATGATAATCGTAAAATATCAAAGACTTATAAGGAGCTTATGGAGCTTTTTATTGGAGAAAATAATTATGAGCTTGTTCGAATCCCTCCAGGCATTATTAATGGATATAGGGCCATCGGATTAAAAACAGCCATTGTGGCTAATTGTGCAACGCTTCCTCACAATCCTACGGAAATGATTCATCATGATCCCCACTCCAATACAGTCCCTTATTCTTGGGATCAACCTGGAAATCAAATAGACAAATAATAAAATGGACTATCGTTGGATAGAAAATATTAGAGATTTTCAAAATATTTCTCAAAATTGGGATCAGGTTCTTCTGGATTCTAACAGTGATAATCCTTTTTTACTGTCTGACTTTATTTTAACGTGGTGGAAATATTATCATTCTGGAAATCATTTAAGAATTTTAGTTATTTATGAGGACGGTAAACTTATGGGAGGAATTCCTTTATATCTTCGAAAAGAAGGATGGAAAAGAGGATTTCTTAAAACGTTATATTACATAGGTGATGGGACAGCAAATTATACAGAGCCTCTTTTTCCTTTATCCAAAAATTTTTGGAATATTTTTTTGAATGCTTTGAAAAGTGAAAATGATTGGGATTTGCTTCATCTTTTTAATGTTCGTGGTCAAAGTAATCTTGTGCAAGAATTTAATCCAAGACTTTTAGATTCTAAAATATCTGTTAAATTGATTCAAGATCATCTCAATTGGGCAATAGATTTGTCTCAAGGGTTAGAAAAATATCAAGCACAGTTATCTAAAAAATTAAAAAAAGATTTAAAACAAAAAAGACGACAAGCTATGGAGTTCTATGGAGGATTAACACTTAAAGAGGTGAATGATACAGAAGAAGTCAAAAAGTACTTTGATTTATATGTTAACTTTTCACGCCAATCATTTGAAGCTAGAAAAGAACGTAGTAATTTCAATGATGCTTCATATGCTCAATTTTTTAAGAATTTTTTAGTTCTAATGAGTCAGAATGGTAGGTTAACTACGCATGTGTTATTTGTTGGAGGTAAAACCGCTGCTATTAACTTTGGTTATCGTTTTGGGAAAGGGTTAAATTGTGTATTAACGGCTTTTAATGATGAATTCCATTCTCTAAGGCCGGGCTATTTATTAATAGAAGAAATTATTAAAAAAACTGTGTTAGATAGAGAAAATTATTACAATTGGTATGGACATTACAAATTCTATAAAAGTCAGATTTGTAATTTAGTAGAACCTCTCTATCGCATAAAAGTATTTAAGAAAAATATATATACTTATTCTTTACATTATATAGAGGAAAATATGAGACATATTCGACAATCCTATGTCAGGCAATAAACAAAATATACAGGGGCTTGTTATTGGCGCCAATGGATTGATCGGCAATTATATGGGAAGGTTGCTGACACATAAAAGTGTGTTATGGAAGGGGACATGTCACAATCGAACTTGCTCGGATTTTTTAAAATTAAATATTCTTGATGATGATTTAGAATCTATATTTTCTCATTTCAGCCCAGATGTTGTTTTTCATTGTGCAAATCTTTCTGGGGGAGTTGATTTTTGTGAAGAACATCCAGAAATTGCCAAAAAATTTCATTTAGAAGCAACTCAAAAAATTGGGTCTTATTGTAAAGAAATAGGCGCGACTTTAGTTTATTTTTCCACAGATTATATTTTTGATGGCACCAAAGGGCCTTATCAGGAAAATGATGTGCCTAATCCTTTAAATATATATGGAAAATTAAAACTTCAATCAGAATACTGGATACAAGAACATCTTAAAAAGTTCTTAATTGTACGAACCACCAATGTGTATGGGTGGGATCCAAAAACACTTACGCCAAACTATATCATGAATCTGTATCCCTGTTTCATCAGTAACTTCCTTAATCAATGATTTTATTAATCGATTCCAGTGGGCGTTAGGTGCTTCTAAAATATTAGAATTAGATTCTTCTTTAGTGCAAGAATTAAAAGATTCTTTAAAAGGCACAGTTGTGCGTCCACAAAAGTCGTGGTTGAGTAATGCAAAGTTTAAAAAACAATGCAATAAAGCAGCATTGCATGATCATTTAGAAGGTTTAAGATTGATGAAAAAACAGATATATGAATATTCTTAATCGAAAAAAACTTAAAGAGGTTCATTATGATTCTTTTAAAGAAGGACAAAGTAAGGGCTATTTAGATCCCACAAGATGGCATTATTCAACGCCTGTTCTTAATTCTCAGATACTTCGGCTTATCTTTAGATATTCAAAGATATTGGAACTTTTTAATCTGATAACTCCTTTAGATCAGATATCTCAAAAAAAAATAAAAATTTTAGAACCAGGCTGTGGTCCTGGATTTTTAGCAAATGGTTTGGCATTATTGGGGGATGTGTGGAGTTTTGATTATACACCTGAAGCCATAAGCTTGGCTAAGCAGCTTTCTATGGGTAGTAATATTATTTTTTTTGAGGCTGATGGGACAAGGCCACTTCAAATAAATGAACTAAAAGAAAAAAAATTTGATCTCATTTTAATGCGAGAATTTCATCCATTAGCCAGGAATATTATTGAAAATCCTCCTCCTGCACAAATTGTAAAGGAGTATTATGCAATCTTAAACGAGGGAGGTTTAATAATTATTGAACATGCTCTTCCAGAAAAAATTTGGAGAGGGAGTGAAAACGTTTTAAAAATATCAAAAATTATTAAAGAGTTCAATGGGATGATGTTTTATACGTTTTCTTTACATGTTTTTTTAGAGGTTCATTCTTTTGTTAAAAAATATCTTAAGATTGAGAAATTTCTATTTCTGTGCCGTTTGATAATGCCCTTAGAGCGTCTGTTTTGTTATGTAACCAATAGAGCTCTCTCTAAAATTATTATAGTAAAAAAATGAACTTACCAATTTTTTCTGTCATTATTACAACCTATAATCGCAAGGATTTATTGCCTCATGCAATTCAAAGTGTTTTAGATCAAACATTTACAGATTTTGAACTCTTGATTATTGATAATGGTTCTATGGATGATACTAAATCTGTGGTTCAATCTATTAAAGATAATCGAATAAAGTATGTTTTAAATCCAAAACCAACTCAATCTTGCGATGCCCCTAGAAACTTAGGGATTAGTTTGGCTCAAGGTGAATTCATTTCTTTTTTGGATGATGATGATATTTGGCATCCTAAAAAATTAGAAAAAGTCGAAAAAGCATTTGATGAAAATCTGGATGTTGGTGCTGTTTGTCATTATGAAAATAAGGTAGTGAATGGAAAAATAGAGGGAATTTTAAGATATGGTCCTTGGTGTGATCATTTTTATGAAAAATTACTTTATGAAGGAAATTGTCTTTCTCCTTCCGCATTAACTATCAAAGCGGATCTCCTTAAAAAATCTGGAGGCTTTGATTTAAGAAAAGAAATTGATGGGGCAGCAGATTATGAGTTGTGGTTAAGATTAGCTGCTCAAGGAGTGAAGTTTTATTTTATTAAAGAATCTTTGGGAGAATTTAGAATCACTGGGAATAACCGAAGTATGGCAGATCCAACATATTCTTTAAAAACAGCATATTTTATTAAAGAACATCTTTTGTCTTATGAGGAGGTAATTTTTTTTTGTATTTCAAGACGAGGGATGTGGAGAGTAGTTTGTTTATATCTAATCGCTCTAAGAGCCTTTTTAAAAAGAGGTGATTGTAAAAATATGTTTAAATATATTTTTCAAATAAGCCAGATATTTATTGTGCGACCTTTTTTAATTTTTAATTTATGTTCCAGGTTGTTAAGAACTCAAGCTTGAAAAAGTATTATCGGAAATATTGTCGTAATAGCTATAGGTGGATAAATCACTTCAAGAATTTATATTTAGATTCCTCTCCTAAGCTTATTGTTTTAGTGTATCATCATGTTTTGCCAAATGCTTCCTATGATCCATTTGATATGACTATTTCATTTGAAACATTTGTATCTCAAATTACAGCTGTATCAAAAAAATATCCTATTATTTCATTAAACGAAGCGGTGAATCAAATAAAAGCAGGGAATTTCCATAGGGATATTCAGGTCGTATTAACATTTGATGATGGATACCTGGATAGTTATGAAATAGTATTTCCGTATTTGAAAAAGAGAAATATCCCAGCTATTTTTTTTCTTTCTACGCATACCATTGAAAAAGAACATTTTATAACATGGGAACAAGCCAGGGAAATGAGCCAGAATGGTATGGAAATAGGATCGCATGGTATATCCCATGTTTCATTATCATCTTTGTCACCTGTTGCGGCAGTTGAGGAAATTTGGCAGAGCAAGAAAATTATTGAGGAGAACATAGATGCTGCGTGTAATCACTTTGCATTTCCATTTGGGAGTAAAAAAGATTTTAATGAAGAGTTAATTCAAGAAGTTAAAGGAGTGGGTTATCAAACATGCTTGCTCAATATTCATGGTTATAATCATTTGAAGTTGAATAGTTTTTGTTTTAAAAGAATTATTATGGATGAATATACTCCTATAAACTATTTATTAGGTTAAGCATGGAATTTATAAAAGAAAATGTAGTTGCCATGATTCCTGCGAGGATGGGGAGCGAACGACTAAAAATGAAGAATCTTGCTTTGTTAGATGGAAAACCGTTAATTTATTATGCTATTCAGGCGGCAAAAGAAACTAGTATTTTTTCTCGTATTTTAATTAATTCTGAAGATGATTTATTTGGACAAATTGCCAAACGTTATGAGGTGGAATTTTATAAGCGACCACTTGAGTTGGCAACATCTGAAACCAAATCTGATTTTGTGGTTTATGATTTTCCTTGATTACCGTTAAAGAAGAACAGGTTCATTGTATTTATAAAGGAAAGCCTATTAATTTTAAATATGATGATATTTTTGCTCAAACACAGGATTTAATTCCTGTGAATCCATTTGTTTATTCTCTAATGATGTGGCGGTCAGATGTGTTTAGAAAAACATTTGAAGCTAAAGGGCATGCTTTTTTTTGTGGAAAGATTGGTTATTACCCTGTGAGTAAACTTTCATCAGTCATCATTAAAAAGAAAGAAGATCTTATGCTAGCGGAGAGTATTTTAAGGTTAAGAGATAAGGGTAAAAAATATGAAATTGAATATGATAATATCTTATAGGTAGAGCGTGTTCGGCGATCCAGTCATTCTGAGGGCGTTAGCCCGAAGGATCTCGTTTTTATTGATGAGATCCTTCGCACTTCGTGCTCAGGATGACAGATAAATTTCGATTGCCGAACAAGCCCTAGGTAGATACTTTATGGATATGCCGAATAGGAATTTGATAAAAGAACTCTATCACTCTTATTATCAAGAAAGTAATCTTGATGTAAATAAAGATTTTTCATCTCATTGGGTACATTATTCTAATCAGTTTTCTGTGCAACTTGATGAAGAAAAATCCATATTAAGTTTAAGTGGCATTGGATTTGGAGATTTAATGACAAGAAATCCAGTGCAACAGTGCCTTAATTGGATTTCACATATGATCCATATTCTAAAACATGAGGATAAGAAAAATATTATCCAGCTTCTTCATAAAGCGAGACGAATATGTAAATGCGCTGGTTTTAGTGTATCTTTTGATGTTTTTAAACAAATCTTGAGTTTGAATTTAATTATGAGGCATATGACTCATAATATGGTTAATAAAAATAGACTTGTTTTTTTTATTATAGGAGATGGCTATGGATTGATGGGGTCTTTAATCAAAGATTGTTTTCCGAATTCGACAATTATTCTAGTAGATTTAGGTAAAACATTATTATTTCAAGCATATTATTGCCAAAAAGTTCATAAGAAATATATACATGCTTCCATCAATAATATTAATTTAGTTAACAACATAGAAGAGATTGACTTTCTATATTGTCCTGCAGATAAGTTAAACCTTTTATCTCAAGTATTTCAAATAGATATCGCTATTAATATTGTGTCTATGCAAGAGATGAAGCCAGAGTCTATACAAGGATATTTTAATTTTCTTCGTTTGAATTTATCAAAAGAAAATTTATTTTATTGCTGTAATAGAGAGAGAAAGGTCTTAATGGGGGGGGAAGTATTAGAGTTTAGTAAATATCCATATGTTAAGACGGATCAGCATTATGTTAATGAATATTGTCCCTGGTATAAATTTTTTTTACACATACACCCTTTTTCTAAAAATAGTGTCAAATTTTTAAAAATAAAAGTTCCATTTATTAAAAAATTTGATGGTCCTATAATACATCGTTTATCAAGGCTTTCTGTTGATATTTAAGATGAGATTTGGAAGAACAAGAGAATATGAATGATTTAGTTTCTATTATTATTAGAACTAAAAATGAAGAGAGGTGGATTACTCAATGTTTACAAGAAGTATTTCATCAAGAATATATTCATTTTGAAGTGATTATTGTTGATAATGAGAGCAGTGATAGAACCATCGAAAAAGCACGGCAATTTGATGTTCAAAAAATTATTATGTGTACAGATTATAAACCTGGAAAAGCATTAAATCAGGGGATTAGAGAATCAAAATGGTCGTCAAGAGCCTTTATCTTTTAGTTCGGATTCAGATAAACGAGATTTAGCCATTGTTTTTGGATTGGATCGAAAGATTCAACGAAAAGATAGTTTTTTTCATAATGCTAATAGTGCTATTCGCCGGGATCTTTGGGAAAAACATCCTTTTGATGAAAACATTACAAATATTGAAGATCGACTATGGGTTCAATCAATGCTTTATCAACAATATAAAATTATTTATGAACCCGAAGCCAGCGTTTACCATTATCATGGAATTCATCAGAATGGAGAGGAAGAGCGATGTGCAAAGGTTGTTAAAATATTAGAAAATTTAAAAGAAGATAACTATAAAGTTATTTCAGCAGAAAAACTCAATATTGTTGCTGTTATTCCCGTACGAGGCTCTCTTCAGTATTTAAATGATAAACCACTAATTTACTATACTGTTCAAAGAGCTTTGGAATCTAAATATATTAAAAATATTATTGTTTCTACAGATGATGTTGAAACTGCAGAGGTGGCAAAAAAACTAGGAGCCCAAATTCCTTTTATCAGAGATCCTTTTTATTCGAAGGAATATATTGATATTTCCAAAGTTCTTCAATATTCATTAGAAAAAGTAGAAGAATCTAAAATATATCCAGATTTGATTGTTTCTCTTGAACCTACTTTTCCATTCCGAACTACTGGATTGATCGACGAAATGATTTTGAAATTGCTTCAACAGGGCTACGATAGTGTTATAGCCGCTAAAAAGGAAAATAAGGCGTTATGGAAAGAAGAAGAGAATAGATTAGTCCAAATTGAAGAAGGAATTATTCCTAGACAATTTAAAAACTCTCTTTTTATGGAACTGAGAGGTTTAGGGTGTGTGACTCATCCTGAATTTATTAGGCAGGGAAAACTATTAGGTGAAAAAGTAGGTATTCATGAAATTTCTTATCCGTATTCTTCATTAGAAGTGAGAGATCAAAATGATTTAAAAATGATAAGTCCACTATTACAGCAATATTTTTAGTTATGGGAGAAACAGTAACAAGGCTTATCTTTTTCAATCTCAAGTCAGAAGTCGATGAGTATGTCAAAAAATATGGATCTAATAACTCTGATTATCTTTGTATAGGCTTAAATCCAATCGTTTTTGCTTATTTAAAAAAAAAGAACTTGTTGTGTTCAAATACGCTTCCTTATTTTACAAATGATTCTCATGCTCAAATCCTTAGACAATCAGATTTAATAATAACTTGGATGAGAGAGAGCATTCAACTACCCCATCTTAATAACTATATTTTGTATGAGCGATTTTGTATTCATTATTATCTTTGGCTTATTGAAATTGTGGTCAATGCTATTCAAAAATACCAGCCGAAGGATGTATGTGTTTTTTCATATGAATGGGTTTATGTGAAAAGCCTTTATGGACAGCCTTTTGAAAAACACCTGTCCTGTATTGTTGAAAAAGCTGCAAGAATTTACAATTTAAGATTTGAGAAAATTATTTTAAGAAAAGAAAGTTTTTATTTTAAATATTACCTTGGCTATCTTGTGTCAATTTTGAAATTTGTTGGTCGTTGTTGTCAATTAAGAATTGATGTTTTTTTGCTTTCGTTTAAGCAGTATTTAAGTCAAAAAAAAATTATTTTTTATACAACCTCTGCTTATAACTTAGAGAGCTTAGTTGGAAGCTTTCAAAAAAAATATTCTAATTGTATATTTAAGCTTTTAAAGGGGCCCGTGGTCTTGCTTTTTGAAATGCCTTATTTTTTAATGAGGTTGTTTTGGAAATCTAACGCTCCTGATATTTTTAAACAAAAAATATATTTAGAAGAAATAAATTCTATTTTAAGAACAAAGGCTAATTTATTTTTATACAAAGGGATTTCGTTTTTAGATTTTTTAATTCAAAAAAATAAATCTGATCTTTTTCAATATCTTTTAAATCTGTCATTGTGGGATATTGAAATTCAAAGATTATTAAAACGCATAGATCCTTCTTTGATTATCTCTAATGGAAATCGTGATGATGATATTTTATTAGCTGAATTATGTAATTTAAATAACGTTCCATCGGTGTTGATTAGTCATGGTTCTCATGTTTATCCAAAAAATGAAAGCGAACGAATTGAATGGGGAGAGCATGGAATGTCTTTTTTAAGAGCGCCATTCTCACATTTTGCGTTACAAACTCCTCTGTCCGAAGGATATCTGGATGTGTTTCCATCTAGAAGTGAAGTTATTAAAACAGGACCTTTAATTTGGGGGTTTCCTATCCAAGTTCGTCAACAAGAAGAAAGAAAAGTGAAAAAGGTAAAAATTATTCTTCATGCAGGTACATATAAGTATTCGAATTGTCTTAGGCCCTATGTATATGAAACTGCTGATGAGTATATTCAATCCATTTGTGATTTGGCCAATGCTGTTGAAAAACTGTCTGATACAATTTTAATTGTAAAATTTAGGCCTGGATATGAACTGAATGTTAAAACATTACGATATCTTGTTCCTTTTTCGAAAAAAGTTGTTTTAAATATAGAAGATACTTTTTTAGATGTATTAGCCATGACTGATTTATTAATCAGTTTTTCCTCCACGTGTATTGAAGAGGCATTGCAAAATAAAATTCCAGTTTTACTCTATGGAGGTGGCGGGCGTTATCAACATGTGCCTGCTACAGAAATAAGGCCAAATGAAAGCACTAAAGAATCTGCTGTTTATTTTATTAAAGAAGTACAAATCTTAGGATATGGTATTAACAAAATTTTAGAATTAAATTCTAAAAACGATACAACGTTTTTATTTGATTCTTATATATATCCAAAACCTATTAGAATGTCTTTGGGAGAACACTTAATATGGTAAGTTTTTTATACATTTCTTTTAAATTATCTCTAAAGTTGAATTATAATAAAAAATTTTGTTTTAGTTCCATGGGCATAGGAGAAAAATAATTCGAAATGAATGTTCTGACCTGCTGAGTACGTTTTGTAATTATTTCTTCATTTAAATTTTCTATTTCATCTATGGATTTTATAAAGTCTGAGGGTTTGAAAATATCCCACTTCAAATCATTATTTTTAAAAAGAGGATCTAGGTTCAGGCAGTTTTCATAATGGATGCAAAGAGCGGGGATTCCTTTAAAAATAGCCTCAAAGCTTACGGTAGTTGAGGCATAAACAATTAAATCTATTTTATTTAAAAATTCTTCAATTGGGATTTCTCCATCAATGGTAAAGTTAAAATTTAAATGTTTAAAATGTGGTCGTATGACATCAAAAGATATTTCAGGATGGGGCCGTATAATGATGCGATATTGTTTCAATGCAGAAATTTGATTTAGGAAAGATATTAATCCAATATATTCAAATTCGCCAGAAGCTAAAACGATACCAATGGTAAATATTTTATATTTTTTTATTTTTTTAGCTTGAGTTTGTTCTGTAAAATTTTGACGTAGAGCCCCTCCAATGCCAAGTAGGTTTTTTGGAAAATTTCCTTTTTGAATAAAATACTCTTTTGGCCAAGTGCCTGTTGTCCAAATCTTATGAGGAAGTGGAGTGATTTTGTGCTCATCTTGTAACATAATAAAATTTAAATGTTCTTGATGGATAGAGGCATGTTGATAGCCCTCTATAGAGGTATTGGGTGAGTAGTGTTTTAAGGCTTTAATGCATAGTCTTTCTGAGGATCTATTTTCAAATGGATAGATAAATTTTTTAATTTTTATTTCTTGAGATAGATTTTTTGTTGCATAGAAGAAGGTTAAGTTTTTTAACCACTGATTCGAGTTTAGCTCTTTATATAGCGTATGTATGAGTGTGGTTTTTAAATTAAAATTTTCAAAAGAAATATTTGGTATGGAATTTTGGTATTTTATAAAGACATGAAAATATTCATAAATTTGGTTTAAAAAAAGATTAACGATGTCCTTTACAGTTAGAAAATATTCTAGTGGATAAATTTGATGACCAGAGTGATTGGAATGTTTTATTTTTGATAGGTAAGACTTGAAATGGTTTAAAACGTTTACCAATATAAGTACCTGGCTTAAGTTGGGAGTGTTTTCTAGTAGGTTATGAAAATATAAATCTCTGTATTCTTCATTTTTTTGAAAAGAGCTTGGTAAAATCAAAGATTTAATAATTGTGGCTGATTTAGTGTTTTGAGGGAATGATAGGTTCTTTTTAGATAAGAACATACGTCTTAAAATTCTAATCAAAAATATAACATTAGTTAAAATAGGTGCACACTTAAAACGATTGTATAATGAAAAAGAACGTTTAGTTTTATTAATAATAAGTGCTTTTTTATGAAATGTCTTTTTAAGGATATTAATGAAATTGTTATCTGAACAGTAAATAAAAATGGCTTCGGCAGTGTTAGAGGCCATAATCTTATTAATGCACATGAGATAGAGCATATTTTGATATAAAGGGGAGCTTAGAGGATTTTTGCTGGTAAAATTATAGGCTGCCCACCAAGGTGCATTAATTTGTTGTGATAAATTTAATAATGTTTGTAAAAAAAAGTTTTTAAATTGACTCATTTCATCTTTTGAGAGCAGGTCGTTAATTCTAAGTTGTTTAATGTTGGCATCTAATTCTTCGTTCATGTAAAAATTTTCGAGATTTATAAAAATAGATTTTTTAAGAAAGAGTTGTTTTTGAATAGTAGGGATTTTGCGTAGATCATTTAAAAATATTATTTTCATCTGAAACAATAGGTAGCACTGCTATTGGATTTTCTCAAGATGTGAGTTGTGCTTTTAAAAGCTTTGACAAATTAAAGAGAAGTCTATTAATTTGAAACTTAATGATACCTCAAAATAATGAACTGCGTTTCGAAGTAACCACGAGATGTAATTATCACTGTGTGATGTGTCCGCGTGATGAGCTTGTGCGTAAAAAAGAAACGATGTCTTTTGATAGTTTTAAATTTTACTTAGATAGAATTACGTCTGAAACTTCTCAATTTGAAATTGTATCCTTTGTTGGTTTTGGTGAACCGCTTTTGGATTCTACCTTACTTGAAAAAATGGCTTATGCACGAAAACTCAATTACCGTGTACTTTTATTAACCACGGCTTCTGTATTAACAATGGAAAAATTTAAAGAAATGAATGAAATTGGAGTTGAGTCAATTCGTGTTAGTCTTCATGGTAATTCAGTGGATGGATATGCGAAAACACATGCGCCTAGCAGCATAAATTTTTTTGAGAAGGTTAAAGATTTAATTACAGATATTGGAAGTCTGAAAAGAAATACGAAAATTATTCTTACGTATGTAGTAACAGAGCATAATAAAAAAGATATTGAAAGTTGGGTTTGCTATTGGAAAGACAAGGTAGATCTTATAGAAGTTTGGAAGCCTCATAATTGGGTAGATGGCAGGATTTATAGAAAAACAGAGGTAGAAAAAAGTAAAAGTTGTGGTCGTCCTGAAAAGGGCCCTATTCAAATTCAGGTGGATGGCACCATTAATATGTGTTGTTTTGATTTTAATGGGCAGCTCCTTTTAGGAGATTTGAATAAGCAATCTTTAAAAGAAATTTTTAATGCTAAGCCTTTTCAAAAAATTCTAGGATGTCATCAAATTGGAGATTTTAAGGGGTCAAAATTAATTTGTGAAAATTGTGATCAAAGAGTGAATGATAAAAGTGATATTATGATTTATAATTCTAAATTTGATATTTCTGAACGTATTTTACAGCTTTCTACAAGCTATAAGCCCTTGTCATAAAGATTTATGTGAAGACTTTATTTAGGGCGATTTTTAAGTACGGAGATAGGTCAGAAATCTTCAGATCGATATTTCCAAGCCAAAAACATTCCTACAGAGAATAATATCCAAAAAATAACACTTAAGTAAATTCCCACAAGATAAGGGGAATAATCAAAAAAAACAGTTATGTCATATTTTCCTGCGGGTAATATGACTCCTTTAAAAATCTCATTTGTTTTTATTATTGGGAGATAATCCCCATTTGCTTTTGTCTTCCAAAGAGGGTGCCAAGCATCAGCGATGACCAAAAATTCTTTTTGTTTGCTCTCAAAATCAAATACCATTCGCCCGTATAAAAATTCTTTCATTTTTAGACGGGCTTTTCCAGCTTCTTTAGACAAGCTAAAGAAATCCTCTTTTTTTTCTATGTATGCAGTATTTCGTTGAACATGCGGATATTCTGAATTTGTTTTGACTTTTAAATTTTTTGCTAAGTAGAAGTATGGCCATGCAGAAAGGTTTTTATATATGTAAAGTTGTTTTCCTTTGTAGATAAGGGATAAATTTTTAGGTAGATCTGGAATTGGAACGCGTGAGTAGTAATGATTAACGGCCCCCATATCTAATAATTCAGAGGATACAAAGGGGCCTTGACTGAGCTCTCTTGGCTGTCTTATTTTTGTTGTTTTATCGACATTAAAAATTTTAAAAATAAAGTTTCCAACATCAGTAGGCATAAAATGAAATGCTGTGGAAAGATTCAGGCTGGGGGGGATGAATTCGCCAATTAGATATTCTCTGTCTCCTTGACCCTCTAGGTTTACCCAGTTTTCTTTAAATTTTTCGATTGTTTCTTTTCTGGAACTTTTCATAATTTAATGGATAGACTGTCCATGAAAACATAATTCCATTTAAAAGCAAAAGAGAAGGAATTAATACTTTTTGTTTATGGGGATTATTAAAAAACCATTTATTTTTGATGAATAATGCTACCAAGAGAATGCTTGATACATAAAATAAAATGGCATGCCAGCTCATGGCGTGTTGTAAGCGTCTTATGATAAAAGATACAACATATATTAAAAATTCGTTTGAATAATTGCCCAGATGTTGTGGACCAAAGGTTTGGACTACATAAGAGATAACCGTAGGGATAAGTTCTGGTAACAAGATAGAAATAAGTGCGAATAAAAGAAGACAAAAATAAGATGTTATTAATAAATAGGCTATCCCAGTTTGGATTCTGCTAGCCCATAATTTTTTAATGGTGGAGTTCTTTTTACTCGCTTTTGAAAGAAAAATAGCTATTAATCCAATTTGCAAAGGAAAATAACCTCCTTCATATATACTCAAATTAATAATTGTTGAGCTTTTATGAGATATAAAAGCAAGAATATCTCCATAAAATGGGAATAGTTTTACAAGCCCATATTGTGCAACAATAAGGATCACGAGCCATTTTAATGCGTATTCCCAAAAATTTTTAGATCGATGGAAAATAAAAAATACTGTAATAAGTGGCATTATCATTAATGCATTAAAAAAATGTCCCAAAGGACGCCAGGGGATTCCTGGAAGGTCCAGGTTATGGATATATTCCCAGAAAAATGAATAAAACACCCACATCCCTAAACAAATCATGGTCAAATTACCTAGTATGTAAATTGAGAAAAACTTAATGACCATTAGACGGAGATCCTCTTTAAAGTAAAGGGTGTATAGTATTGAGAATAAGACACCTATTGTTAGCATTTGAGTAAGGCCCCATAGAGTACCCATGAAAGCAACAAACCAAAAGAGAAGACTTGCAAAAAAGTAATGTAATAATCTCGGTTTCTTATAGAAAGAATACAGAAGCATTAAAAACAAAGGGACGCCGACAGAAAGAGTACAGCGTAAGCGTGCATGCTGACTATTAAATTGTTCTTGGCAAAAAACACTGAGAGGGGCAAGAATAGCCACATATCTTCCTAATTCTGGAACAACTTGTCTCAAGAAGAAATATAATGAGAGTGCAGTACAAATACCCAATAGGATGACTAAAAAACTGTAGGAATCTTTCTGAGAGAGAGGAATTTTTTCAAATAAAGAAGTTAAGGACCATGGATGTGATTCCCCAGGGTCTCCCAAGAACAAAGAACCGCCAAATCGAATATCTGGTCTCCATCCATTGATGGGTGTACGATATGTCAAATGAGAAGATCCGAGGGGATCTGCATTTGTAAAAAAATTTGCCCCTAAAAATATTTCATGATAACCAATAAGAACAATAATAATGATAAAGAAAATAGCTATAAGCTCTTTTTTAAACATCTTAATTTTATCCAATTTTAGACAAAATATATTGTAAATATGAATAAGGCAATTTATTTACCAAGTTTACAACTTTCAATATTTATAAAAAATATCTTATTGAAAGCTGGAGTTCGAGAAGATGTGGCACATTTTGTTACAGAGGGCTTAATTCAAACTTCTTTAAGAGGGGTGGATTCTCATGGTGTGCGCCTTTTACCTCATTATTTGAAAGCTCTTAAAGGGGGTAGAATTAATTCCAATCCACAGTATGCCTTTCACCAAACCAGTCCATCGACGGGCATGTTTGATGTGGATCACACGTTTGGTCATGCAGCTGGAATGGAAGCTGCTAAAAAAGCTATTCTTTTAGCCAAAGAAGCAGGCAGTGGTCATGTGGCCATTTATAATTCTACTCATTTTGGGGCAGCTGCTTACTATTCCTTAGAAATTGCAAAGCATGACATGATTGGTATGAGTTTTACGAATACAGATGCACTCATAAAAACCTATGGGGGTAAGAGGCCATTTTTAGGGAATAATCCTATTTGTATGGCTGTACCCTGTGATGGCGAAGAACCTTTTTGTTTAGATATGGCTACAAGCCAGATGACATTTAATAAAGTAAAACAGTTTGAACAAGAAGGAAAGCAATTGCCTCAAGGAGTTGGATTTGACAAAGATGGGATTGAAACGACAAATTCCAAAGAAGTGACAATGCTTTCCCCTATAGGGGGATATAAAGGATATGGCTTAAGTATGATGGTTGAAATTTTATGTAGTTTATTGACGGGTATGCCCTATGGGCCTTATATTCCAAAAATGTTTGAGGCTCCTTTGAACCAAAAACGCTTTTTGGGCCATTTTGTTATGGCACTTCGAATTGATTGTTTTCAAGAGATTTCTGTTTTTAAAAAGAGAGAGAGAAGGTATTCCTATACCAGAAAAGGAGTATTTAATTTTACAGTCTTTGGGTTCGGAATATGAAATTGTTCTCTGAAAAACTAAAAATCCTTAAGTCATTTCTTTTTGCTTATAAGAAACAACTTAAATTCCTTGTTTTCATAGGAGCTTTCAGTGCTTTGCTAGATAGCAGTATTTTAATTGGGTTATTTGATTTTACACGTTTTGTGATCAATCAAAATTTTTCACAGAGTCATTTTTTAAAACAGGTTTTAGATAGTTTAGGATTAAGTTCTTTTTCTTTTCTAACCCTTGCTCTTTTATATGCCTGTGTAATTGGTTTTTTGGCTATCATGCGTTTTTATACGAATATTGTCTTTGAGAAAAATAGTTGTACGTTGCGAAGCCAAGCCTTGGTGAACCTTCAAGAGAAGATGATGCATCTTTATTTGTCTCTTCCATGGCATCATTTTTTGAAAAAAAAGCAAGGAGATATGATGTTTCACTTGACCAGTCTTCCGTCAAAATGTTCAGAAATATTGCTTTATGTTAGTAAAATATTTTTAACAACCATTGTGTTTATAGTCATTTGTGGAGTTTTATTATTAACTTCTAAATCTCTTTTTTTGGTAGGAGCTGTTTTAGGCTTTATCTATTTCCTTTTTATCCAAAGATTTGAAAAAAAAATATCATATCGTGTCAGTAAAGAACGGGTAGATTCTTCGCGTCTTCAAAGTACTGTGGCATCAGAGGCTCTGTCTGGAATGCGATATATTCGGTCTTATGGGTATGAAGACATGTGGTTTAAGCGATTTAGTTTTGAAGTGCATCGTTTTGCAAATCTTATGAAAAAAGATGATTTTTGGATTGTTTTACCACCAAAATTACTTGAGTTATTCATCATTCTTGGACTTTTATCTTTTGTGTCACTATTTTTAAGTTTCACAAATCAAAATTTTATAGGTGCTATCCCCATGCTTTGTATCTATTTTTTTGGGCTTATTCGGTTAATGCCTTCTATCGTACAACTAGGGAATGCTTATGTGCAACTTCAACGAAATTTTCCATATGTAGAATTTTTACATGAGTTAATTAAAGAGTATGAAGTTAAACTGCATATTCCAAAAAATGTTTATCTAAAACTCCAGAAACCTATTCGTATTTCACTAGAATCTGTGTGTTTTTCCTATGAACCTGGTCAGCCTGTTTTAGATAATCTTTCACTTGAAATAAAAGAAGGAAAGGTTACGGCGTTGGTGGGTGCTTCGGGAAATGGGAAATCCACAATTCTTGATCTAATTTTAGGGTTCATTAAGCCTGAAAAAGGGGAAATTTTAGTTAATGGAGTTTCACTGGCTGATATAGATCTTGAAGCGTGGCGTTCTCACGTTGCCTATGTTGGACAAGATGTATTTTTATTTCACGATACGATTGGCGCTAATTTAAAGATGGGATTACCTGGGGCTTCTCTGAAAGATTTGGAAGACGCTACAAGAATTTCTGGAATTTTGGAATTTATAAAGAATTTACCAGAAAAATGGAATACCATTGTGGGGGATAGAGGGATAAAGCTTTCTGGCGGGCAGCGTCAACGATTAGCTTTAGCAAGAGCGCTTCTTCGCAATCCAGATATCTATCTTTTAGATGAGCCTACGAGTGCTCTAGATATAGAAACAGAACAAGCCATCATGTCTCCTTTTCTTGATTATGTTCGTTCTAAAACAGTTCTATTAATAGCGCATCGTTTAGAAACGATAAAGTGTGTAGACTGTATAGTGACTTTGGAAAAAAGACAAGTTACTGTCTGTGATCATGAGGTTGTGAATGCGATTTCTAAATAAAATACCAGCTCTTTATCCATTTTATGCCAGAATTGGCATTATAGAGAAAATTGATTATGCAATAACTGTTATGGCTTCTATAGTTGAGTTTCTCTATTGTCGTGTAATCATTGGAAAAAAAGTATTGATCACTAGTGTTATTTGTAAAAGAGTAAAAAACAAAGTCTATAGTGTTCCTTATGGAAAATTTATACTCTGTTTATCATTTGTTGATATTCTTCAAGGATTTACAAATACTGAAAGAGAGCGTTATATTAAGTACGATAAATTAATTTCAAAGGGTGATATAGTATGTGATATAGGTGCTCATATTGGAACTCATACATTATTAATGTCTGAACTAGTAGGGGAGGAAGGTCATGTTATATCTATAGAGCCAGATATCAATAATTTTAAAATTTTAAGTTTAAATATTAGCCAGTTGAATAAAAAGCTCTTTACTCTAATTAATTGTGCTTTAGCAGATACAATGGGCCATCTGAAACTTTACAGTCCTATAGGTTCTGAGTTTTCTTCAATGTCATATAGTCTTACAAGAGAAACCGAGAGATATAAAGTAGTAAGAACAATTGATTTTAAAGAACTTTTTCGTTCTATTGATAATAAGAACATTGATTTAATGAAAATTGATATTGAAGGCGCTGAAGAAAAGCTGTTGCTTAGTGAAGAAGCGACTTGGAAAGAACAAAAAGTTAAATATATCGTTTTGGATACACATTCAGGAGTAAATTATAACAAGATTATTGCACATATGGAAAGTTTTGGATATATGTGGGAATCTAGTAATAAAAAATATTATTTCTATTTAGATCCAAATAAAAAGGGGCGGAGCTTTTCCTAAAATTAAGAATGATTCGTAATCTCCGTAATTATCGATCGCAATCTTATTAATCCATTGGTATCAAGATGATAATTTATCTTTTTCTTTTCTTCGTTACTTAAATGAGCATATGCGGCTCCTTCACTTACATCTTTAATCTTTTTAATAAGCCTTTCTGGGTCTTCAAAGATGAGTTCGTTTAAATAATTTCTCATAATAGGATCCGGAGTTTGTTTGATGTTTTTGAAATAAAAAAATGAAGGAATATCGAGCATGAGGGCAATCATACTAGGTGTGGCAGTCATGTTTGATACAACAATATCAGCTGCAGAGAATATAAAGCTTAAATCATATTTATCTCTGGTTAATATGGGTATTTGAAGATCCTCTAATGTTTTTTTTATTCTGGTAAGTTTTCTTGTGTTACTAAAATGCGATTCATCAAAGGGATCTAAAATCTTAGGTCTATATATAACATTTGTATTTAGAATTTTTTTGCATTGGATCAGCATTTCTAAAAATTGAAAATATCCCTCTTCTGTTGTTGGGGCATCATTAATGACTGTATTATCAAAAAAAAGTATATTTTTTTTACCAGTCTTAATTCCTGGAATGTTTAGCTTTGTCAATATTTTTTTTTCTCTACATACATTCGTCAATGCATGACAGCCCGTAAAATAAGTATGGTCTACAGAGGTACCAATAATGGAAGGATTTATTTGAGCTTCTCCCCATAATAATAAATGATTTACATGGTAATTTCTTGCGTTAAGTTGATCAAATGTTCCAAAATAGCTTGTGTGAAAGGCAATGGTTGAACAATTAAATAAATTGCAAATGATGGTTTGATAATCGTTATCGACTGGATTTGATAAAATCAAGATTTTAACTTTGTGGTAATAAAAAAAAATTGACCAATAAAAAAATTGGGTGAGAAAAAATAAAAAAATATTACAATGGCTGCTTCTTACTAAGGGAGGTATATTTTTTAAAGGAAAGAAGACAAGAAGGGATATAATTTTCCTCAGATGAGATATGGGGATTTTCCGCTTTGCTTTTAACTCTGTACAAGAAAATCCTTTATTTTTCAGCTCATAGTAAAAAGGTAAGTTTTCAGATGAATGATTAGCGGGAGAAAATATTAATATTTCTTCTTTTTTAATAGATGTATCGTCCCACCATTCCAGCAAGTCAAAAGTTCGATCTTTATTTGTCCATCGATCACATTCGATCATGATTTTATATTGGGCTTTTTTAAAATTTGAAAATTTAAAACCACTTATAGTCATACGCTTTATTAAAAAACAGAAATAAATAAGAATAAGTAATATATTATTAAATCGTTTCGAAAATGTTTTAATGGTCAAATTATGATTGACTCCAGATGTATACTTTTCAAAGACAAAAGACTCACAAGACTTAGGTGGAATATAGATGATGGAGTTTAAAGCATAATTATTTAAGATTCCATGATAATTTCGAATGGTATGCCAGATTTGCAAGTAGATATATTTTTTTATAAAGAGCAGGAAGTTTTTATCGAAAAATTTTTCACTAAAATTATTAATAAGGTTTATTTCGTTGCAAGTATTTGTGAATTCTTCAGTTAAATCTTTTGCCGTACAAAAAATTGAATTAAGGTATCCTTGTCCCTGACTACCCGTGCCGATGTGGTATTTAAAGGCATGAATATTTAAAAAATAAAGTAATTTGGATGTTTTTTTTAAAAGGCTAGTAGAAAGGGGAGCGCCTGTTTCAGTAAAATAAATAGGACCTGAGGTTGTTAGGCGCAGCCATAATAAGGAAATGATGTCAGGGGAGAATACAACACTGATTTTTTGATGCTTCATGCCGCTGAAATAGTTCTTGCAGGTACGCCAGCTGCCCTGATACAAGATAAAACATTTTTAATTACGACCGAACCTGCTCCAATGACTACTTGGTTCCCAATAGAAATATTTTGTATAATAGTTGTGCCAGCACCAATGAGACAACAGTTTCCAATGTGTATACCACCAGAAAGAGTAACACCCGGTGCAATATGAGAATGTTTTCCAATACAACAATGATGATCTATTAAAGCTCCCGTATTGATAATTGAGTTTTCTCCTATCTGACTATTAACATTAATAACAACAGCGGTCATGAGCTGAACGCCTTCAGAGAGTTTTACATCTTTTGCTAAAATAGCACTAGGATGAATTACGGAAGCAAATGTATAGCCAAGTTTTTTAAATTTTTCATATATGAATTGGCGTTGAAGAGGTAAGTCCGTTGATCCTAAACCATTAACAAGTTGAATATCTTTTGGTGAATGGTAGCCAACTGAGAGATCATTCCCTAAGTATTTTATGGGCAGATTCCTCTTTTTGATATGATCTGTATATCCCAGGATGGTTATTGTATGTAACTGTAGTATGCTGAGCAAAACTTCCGCATGGCTGCCGCCTCCTAAGATGACTATTTTTTTTCTCTTATGCATGTATTGTATATGCCATTTTATTTGGATGACTCCAGCCCAAAGGCTTGGGGGCTGTATAAAACGTCTCTATCCCAATATTTTGGGTTCGTAGCATCCAATGGATAACGTTCCATCCCTTTGCCAGTCTCACACCAGTGTTGAAAGCATTCACGTAATACATTACTGCTGGTTAGCATTTGTATAGCCCTGTTAAATGTTTTTTGAGAAATTTTTGATCCTTCAAATTTAATTCCAAAGTTTTGCATTTGTTTTTTTCCTATCCACTCACATAGGAATAATTCTTCTTCTGTGATTAATCGTCGCCAGCGACCCACTGGATTTTGATAGTCACCACTGGTGTAAAAGGTAGAATGTTTTTTATTTATCCACTTTTCCCCATTAAACTCCACCCATTTTTTTTCATTTAACATATTAGCACTATAATCAATTCCTAAAAAGTGGGATATTTTTTTCATTTCTGATTTTGGATTAGATTTTAGCATTTCATAACGAACGCCATAAAATCGGTGAGGAAATTTATGCTGAAGTTCTAAAAAAGTGTCCATAGCATCTATTACATTAAATAAAGCAATGAGGTAATCATTCCCAGGTGCAAAAGTTAACTTCTTAAATGAGACAACAACGTCTCTTAAATCTCGAATAATCAATAAAGCCTTGGAATTAGGAAACCATTCAAGAAATAATGGGATTTTAGTCCAAGCGAGAGTTTCTTTATCTAGGATAAAGTCTTTAGGGCGATTCTTAAAAAGGTGTAATAAAATAGTTTTATAAATAATGTCATGTTTCAGAGGATATTTTTTAATGACTTCAAAGCATTTATTGACATCAAGTTTTATATTAAATCGGTGTAAAAGACGATACGCCTCCTCTTCTAACATTCGGTGCACATTTTTTTTATTTAGAGGCAGGTATCGATTATAGCAAAAACGGAAAAATTTTACATCGTCATTTAGAGAGCCTATTTTCGGATGAGCATTTAACATTCTTGACAGTAAGGTAGCTCCTGATCGAAAGGGTGTAGATTGAAATATAAATTTTATTTTTTGCATGTTAAAATGGCCAAGTGTTTTAAAACAGGATGAATTATAAAATAAGTTTCTCCCTGTTGAGCGCTTTGGGCCCTTCTTTTAAAGGCGCCGATTTTTATATATTCTTGTAGTACCTCTAAAAGCAAGAGAGATCGAATGTGTGCGTCATAAATAAAGTCGATTGTTTCTCCATTTTTTGGTTTAGGGAATTCTTTTATTTTAATAATGTCTCCACTGTCAAGGTGTTCGTTTAGAAAAAAAGCTGTTGCAGTGCATTTATTTTCATTCAATATGCTATAATAAATCGTTGTGCTCCCACGGTAGGATGGAATTAATCCCGAATGGATATGGATAAAATCTTTGCCAATATTCAAAATATCTGATTTCAAAATTCCGCCTCCGAATCCTGAATAGATGAAATATTTTTCCCGCCTATTTTTTAAAGCGCTTATAACGTGTGGATTGTTCACGTCTTGGCTATAAATTATTTCATGTGAGATGTGGTGTTTGGTCAAAGTTTCTATAAGTTGTTCCTCAGGGTTAAAATAGTCTTGAGACTTCTTTTTGGGGACTGAAGAATCTTTTATTTCTTGTGATTGTGATACATCAGAAATTCTCTGCCCTGGCAAAAGAGTTTCCCTTTGGTGGTCAATCATAATTACGTGTGAAGGCTTAATATCATGCTTCAAGAGTATTTGTAAGTAAGCTTTTGAACGGGATGATGAGACAAGTACCATGCCGATATCTTGAAGAATCATGACAGCCCCTTTTTGACCATAAGTAATTTTACAAGGTGTATTTCCAATATTAATGATATAAAAAATGCGGATCTATCAAAATGGTTCTGGAGGTTGTTTAAATTTGAACAAAGCATATCATTTATTTTTAGGGTAGTATTTAAATACTTAATGTTCTTTAATCTAAAGTAAGCCAAGCTCAATAGGAGCGAAAAGTAAACATAGCTTGATAATAACGTATAGTCTCCCCCACTTTTTTTAAAAGTAGAGCCATTATAATGTGTAAAAAGATGCTTAGAGAGTTCATATCTTTTTAAGAAAATATTTAAATAAAAACAAATATTTTTATGCGATTTTTTATTTCCCAGAAGAATGGCTATCAATAAATTCTCGAATATTTCAAGTGTATTTACACGCTCTTTTTTTTCTAGGATCTTAAGCCATTCTTGACTATTCTTTAACAATTGAGAGAGGGTTTTTCTAGTTTTATCCTTCGTGTTACCATTAAGAAGATAGAAGAGGGCCTCTATATTTTCTTTCTTTATAATATCTACTATTTGGATAGTTTTTAGATGCGTTCTATCTTGAAGAATGGCTATAGAGTTTTCCCGATTTCTAAAATAGCTTTTTAGAAATGAATCACCATAAAATGGTGTGTACATGTAATTGCAGGGGTTTTCTAAAGTATTTTTATGGTGGTATTCGTAATTCATTTTATCTAAATAAGTTTTCTTTCAATGAGTTTAGATATAATGGTTTGAGCTATATCTTCTACAGAGTCTGCGCCGTCATTGTGTACGATAAGATCTGGGTTTAAAGGTTCGGGAAATTTAATGTCCATGCCTACAACATGGTGTGTCTCACCTTTTTGTGATTGCCTATAAAGATTTTTTGAATCTCTCATTTGTAATATTTTAAGGGAAGTTTTTAAATATACCTCGTAATAATCTTTAATGTTTTCTTTATTCCATTTTTGAGATTCATGAAAAATTGACAAGATACCACAGATGACATGGATACCTTGTGCGTCAAAGAAATGACAAAGCCGACATATTCTATTTGCATTTTTTTTCCTATCCGAAATGTTATAACCTAAATCATTTCCCATGAGTTCTCGAATAGTATCCCCATCGAAAAAAATGATATTTTTATATGTTTTTTTTAATTGAACATACACTTCACGTCCAATTACTGTCTTTCCAGCGCCTGACATTCCGATTAACCATAAAACCATAGGTGCCTACCTTAGAGATCAGAAGCCCTTCAGCTTAAAAATTTTAACTGTGAAGTTTCTGATATTGTTATTTGTTTAGCTAAATCATAGTCTGAAGGTGAATCAATTTCTAACCAATTCCTTTTTATGGGGACTTCAAGTATAGGATATCCAAAATCAATCATGCCTTGTAAAAAATCAGTCATAAAAATCTTGTGAAAAGGACGAGGGGTTCTAAAAATTTTTTTTCCACAACCTGTCTCTTCTTTAGCTAGCATATAAAAATTTTTAAGAGCCTTAATGCCATTATTTTTAAATCGCATTAATCCAATAAATTGACCTTGAATTTTTGTGTAATCGCTAACTTTTTGACCAATCTCTAGTATTTTACCTGAACTATCTATATGTAAACTTTCAGCGTCCTCTAAGGGATTTATAAAACGTTGCTTCCAGTACTGCAACCAGTCTTTGTCAATAACAACGGAAATATCATGAGGCGACTGTATTAAGGCTGAGAGTACATCTGCATTATATAAGATATCTCCATACGAGATAATAATATCTTCTTTAAACTCTTCTTGGGCGCACCAGAGTGTTTCAACCATATTTGTGTGATCATAAGCTGTATTAATATAGCTTCGAATGTGGTTTTCCTGGATTTTTTCGTGTTTATAACCTTTAACTACAATAATGTCATAAATATTAAATTGATGAGCCAAACTAACTTGCCAACTGAGAATACTTTTGCCATGTAATGGAACAAGACACTTGGGCTTATCAAGAGTGTAAGGTTTTAACCTGCTGCCTTCACCGGCTGCTAAAATAATAAGTTTAGGTGTTATGGGTTGTTTCAAAAAAAATGACCTCGTAGAAAGTTATTAATGAATAATTTAACCTTTTCTCCATCTGAACTTTGACGTTCTGGATGCCATTGAATTCCTACTATAGGCAACTCCGGATGATAAAGGCCTTCACAGATTTTATGTTGCCGATGGACTGCAAATGTTCTTAAATTATTTGAAATATGATCTGTGAAGACACCAAATTTGTGAAAAGAATTAACTGTGAGTTCTTTGCCTAACGCGGGGGTAAACCGGCTGTCAATAATATCAATTTGATGGTGACATCCAGCATGTTCCATAGGCGAATGGATTTTTTTAAGTTCTCCATTAAAATACCCATTAATAAATTGCATACCACGGCACACTCCAAGAACAGGTAGTTTATTTTTAATGGCATGCTGAAGAAGCTGAAGCTCTGTTTCATCTCTTTCAGAAGAAACATCAGATAAAAAACTTTTATCTCGATTATTAAACATTCCGATGTCATTCCCATTACTCAATATTAATGCTTGTATGTTATCTTTAAGAGGTTGTTTTTTAAGATTTGGAATAAGTACCCATTCAAATTGCAAGGAGTGTAAAAAATTTAGCCAATCATGACTAATCATATCGTGATTTTCACGAGTTTGTAGAATGGGAGCTGTTCGCATGGAAATGCCTATTTTCATATTTATTTCACAAAATGAATTTGCCGAGTAGCACAATTTAACTCTATTTTTGTGGAATGCAATATTTTTTGGAAAATGACATCTCCACAACCAATGGCCGCAGGTAAGCCAAATTCTGCTGCTCTAATGGACATGTGTGATGCAATGCCTCCATACTTAGTCACAAGACCAGCGATCTTATATCCAAAAATCCAGTCATAACCAGGATCAGCATTTTCAATACATATAATCTTGTCTGTAAGATCCAATTTTTCGTGAGTCAGTTTATCTAACTTTAAGAGGTCTGCGGTGACTTTCTTTGATGTTATAAAATTTGGCTGCATTTCCTTGTGGTAAAAATAATCTAAATCATCAGATGAATAAATGAGTGATGGCAATTGTATTGATTGGGTAAGGGCATATTGTTTCATATGCCGTCTTGCATGCATCTTAAGATCTCTTTTTATATCACTTGGAGGATTACTGGTTGAAAGTGAAAGTAAATAATATATAGAAGTAAATGACATATCATCTATGGACATATTATTTATTTCTCCAAATTGGCTTAATTTCTGTAAGACGACACTGATATTCTTTGTAAACTCAAACTTAGCATATTCTCTAGCTTGGATACTTTTTACCATAAAATACACTAATTGTTCAGATGAGCAGGTTATTCCATGTTGTTTGAGCAAAGCATTAAGTGCAGGGCGTTTTTCCAAAATTATTTCCTTTGCATCTCTTTCTGTTTTTATGGGGTTTCGTTTTTCTTGAAGAGAGTTGGTTTGGATAATATTTGGAAAATAAATTTCAGGAGATTCATCATACCTTGGTGAAAGGATGTCATAGGTCCCAGGTCTCAAATGACCATAACGATTTAAGAAATCTTTCATGGATAGGCTTCCATGAACCATACGTGTCATGTCTTCAGATATCTCGGAAGCTATGGTGGGAATGGATTGTAAAAAAAGATCATAGTCAGCTTGTGATAAGATTTTGATGCTATGAAGCGATTTTAGAAATGCGGTCGAAATGAAGGCACACCTGGCTAAGTTAGAAAAGGGCAATGTTCCATATCGTATGCAATCATCTAAAAGGTTATGGATGCCCTTGAGTATTTCTGAGGCACTAATATTTTTGAGAGATAAAATATTCTCTCTTCTTTTGGTGAGGATCTCTAGTTGCTGTAATTGATGATCTAAGTTTATCGAGGTTTCATTTAAAATGTTGTTGGTTAACTTTAAGACAGATGTTTTAATTTCATCAATGGAAGATTTTTGAAATCCGGATTCTGTAAGATTTCTTGCATGCTTATCAAAATCAAAACTCAAGCAAGTAATGGCGACTTCAAATTCAAGTTTATCAAAAAAATTGGGATACCGTTGTAAGCGTTCTAAATAATAATTAATTAATCTTTCGGAAACTTCAAGAGAAAGTTCCTTTGGGAGAAAAGAGTTCAAACTCGTTCGGATATCTATGTAAGGTTTTCCTGCTAATGAGATCATTAGGGGTTCTGGGTATGTATCTTTATATCCCAGACATTGGCGGCTTTCCCCCCATACTTTATCTGTAATAAGATATTGATACAGCGTTAAGGCCAAAGGTCTCGGAGCGGTGCCAATCATTTCTGCAGGATTCCAATCAGGCATGTTCCCGAGAATTGTTTTTTCTCCAAATAAATAAGGACGACGTTGCATGAGATTATTAATAAATGTTTTTATTGAATTTTTTTCTAAAACAAAATCTTTATCATTAAATTTTTTTCGAATTAAGGGCAAAACTAAAGGTCTGGCTTGAAATAAAAAACAGTCATCATGTTGATCAATAGCAAATTCAATATCAAGGGAATCAAGATTAGTGGATTGTTCTAATTCTTTAACTAATTTTAGTAATTGAATAATATTTGGATCTGTACCTTTAAAGTCCGTATATTTATATACAATAAATGTTTGAACATTGTCACTCCATCCAGAAGTGATGACATCTGTTTTATCAGGATGTGAAGAGTAATTAATGATGATATAAGGGGCTCCACTTTCAAGCTCTCTAGTGAATATAACACCAGACATTTTTAAATTAGAAATATAGGGTTGAACAAAAACTTGGTCTAAGTTGTGTTCGCCCGTAGCAGCCTGAAAACTCGAAATGACACGTTCAATCCCTTGGTGTAGTAAATCTCTATTGTTGATGTCTACGGTTTTTTCACTATAAAAAAGTCCTGCATTCGAAGACTCCCATGTGTCTTCGCTTGAGGCGCTGCTTCGAATAATTACTTGATTGGAGGAAAGCTTTTTTTGTATTTTATTTAAAATGTTTTCTGGCTGGTGGGTCCAATCCTCCACACTAAAGCGAATCTGATCCAGAATGGTAGCCCCTTTGATAACCTGACGTAATCTTTCCAAGGTTTGAGCTTTCGTTCCAAAAATAAATCTTGCTAAGCTAAAGGGATTTTGAATCTTAGCCCAGTCTTGAGAGATATTATATGTCTGGAAGTTTTTTCCTTCTTTGAGTAATTCTTGTAACATATCTGAAAAATTTAATTTTTTAATATGGGGTGAGTTAATCCATTGGGGGGAGGTAAATTTTTCTTTTAATTGAGAGACAATAGGTTGTGGGAGAAAACAAAGTCCGGTGAATAATCCATCTTCTTTTCCAAGGGAATTCATCTGTGGGCCTATTTTGACTAAATTTTCATGTGACAGTTGGACGCTTTCGATATGTTCGGATTTGTACATTTCTCTTAGGTCGGTATCAGGGGATCGATCGATGCCTATTATAATCTTATTATTTTGGGAACAGGCTATAAATTGTTGAAGGACATTCAGTCGAAAAACAACGTCAGAATAAATGATCAGGCAAGGCTCTGTTAACTCCTCCCGAGCACAAAAGAGAGAAAAAAGTGAGCCAGAAGAATCCCACTTAGGATTGAAATAATAGTTTAAGCCTGGATATTTTGCGATTATTTTTTCTAAATGATATCCTCCCACAAAGACAATGTCTTTAATTCCACAAGCCTTGAATGAAGATAATTGCCAATCTAAAACGGATTTTCCAAAGATACCTTTTCCAAGAGCATGAGGGTAACTTTTTGTACTGTCTAAACGACGAATGCCTCGATTTGCACCTAAGATAATGGCCTTTAATGGGATTATCTTATTTGGTTGATCTTCCTGAAAAGAATGATTCATGAGATCTCTTTCTTTTTAGCAATTAACACATAGACATTGCAAAATGTATTAGGGAAAAGTTTCATTAAAAACTTCTGGATCGTCTGACCTAAAAAGGACAGTGTATATCCTTCTTCTCTGGCGATATGTTCATCAAATAATTTTTGAGATTTCGATCGAAAACAAGAAAATTTATAAAGAAAAGACATGTTTTCTACTGGGAAAATATTTTCCACTTCAAATCCAGCTTCTTTAAAGAGTGTTATACATTCAGGCCGAGTAAGATTTAATTTATGAAATATTTTTATTGTGTTGTTTTCATGCTGATGAGTGGTTTGTTTTTTTGAAAGCCGATCCATTATTTTTTTTTGGAAATTATCGGCTCGAAAAGAAGCACATACTTTTCCTCCAGGTTCGAGAATTCGAAAGGTTTCTTGTATGGCATGTTTTAAACTATCTTCTAATAAATTGTGATATATACCAAAGGCCAAGACATAACGAAAAGATTTATCATTAAAATGAAGACGTTGTGCATTTCCAGCTTCTACCTGTAATTCAGGGTCTGTTTTTTTTAATCTGTCAATGATTGCTTCTACAAAGTCTACTCCCACAATATTATATCCGCGATTTTTATAATACCTCAGCAATCGTCCAGGTCCACAGCCCAGTTCTAAAATTCTTCCCTGCTGGGATTGAATGGTCATGTTTGCGTACTTCAGTGGGTAGATGTTTTCATTTTTCATTACCGAATCAATAGGGATCTGATCCCACCGGTCATGCCAATATTCATTGATATTCTTATTTCGGTATGTGGCCTGCATAGGTAATTTTTATCTCATAAATATAGTTATGTTAGTTGACCTTTCTCAAATTTTTACTATATTTGTCGTAGATAGCAACAGTCAAATTCGGATTAGTTGAGAGCATTTTTTAATGCTAGAAGTTTAATTGATTTTAAGCTAGATACAACTTTTATGCAGCCTTATATAGAAAAAACTCTGAGACACAAAGTATTTATTATCGCTGAGGCAGGAGTGAACCATAATGGTTCATTAAGTATGGCGTTTAAACTTATTGATGCTGCAAAAACAGCAGGTGCGGATGCTATTAAATTTCAATCTTTTTATACAGACGATCTGGTGGTTCCAGAGGCGCCTAAAGTACTTTATCAGAGAAAAAAAGAATCCTCATTAACTCAATATGAGATGTTAAAGCGATTAGAACTGACTGCTTCTATGCATGAGAAAATAGTGAACTATTGTAACAAGAGAAATATTTTATTTTTATCTACCCCTTTTGATATCAAAAGTTTAAGTTATTTGGTCCAAAAATTTAAGATGCCTCTTATTAAAGTGGCATCTGGTGAGTTAACGCACGATCATCTTTTGTTATGTGCGGCCAGAACTCAAAAGCCTATGCTTTTATCCACAGGAATGAGTACGCTTAAAGAAATTAAGAGAGCTTTGAAAATTATTGCCTTTGGATATTTGAAGGCAAAAAAGATTCCTACCTTAAAGCAATTGAAGAAAATATATTCAAAATCTAAAGTCAGAAAAATATTAGAGGAGAAGGTTGTGCTACTTCATTGTGTATCAGAATATCCAGCTAGGAGCTAGGGTTATTGAAAAACATCTTACATTAGATAATAATCTTCCTGGCCCAGATCATGAGGCTTCTTTAGAGCCTAAAGAATTTCTAGATATGGTGCGATCCATTCGAATTATTGAGCGCGCTCTTGGAAATGGGAAGAAGAAACCTACACCTGTTGAAATTAAAAATAAAAAAATGGTACGCAAGGGCGTGTATGCTAAACGGTATATTCCTAAAGGAAAATTATTATCGTTGGATGATATGATATGTAAACGTCCGGAAGCTCATTGCTTAGCCAATAATATTTGGAATATGATAAATATACCAGCTAAAAAGAACTTTAATCAAAATGATCCTATTTTATAAATGAAGGCGTTTAAAAAATACCTTTCAGCGTATCCATATGCTCATGGAATTATGTTTCATTATTTTCATAATGAAATTCATCCGCCTAGCCAGGGATCTATCACGCAAGAGCAATGTTTATTGTTATTTGAATCTATCCGTTCTTCAGTTATCCAACCGGAAGAATGGATAGATAAATTTCGGAAGGGCCGTCTTTGTTCGTCAGATATTTGTATTACGTTCGACCATGGTCTTTTGTCGCAATATGATATTGCATATCCTATTTTACAAAGATTTGGAATGCGCGCTTTTTGGTTTGTGAATACAGTGAGCCTAAACGGAGAAATTGAACATCTTGAATTATATAGATATTTTCGTAATACGTGTTTTAAAACCATAGAAGATTTCTATAAGGCTTTCTTTTTTGCACTTTCAAAACAGCCATTTTTTGAAGCCATTGAAAACACACTTCATCATTTTAATTTTTCTTCTTATCTCAACGAGTTTCATTTTTATACTTATAATGATCGAAAATACAGATATATACGTGATAAAGTGCTTACATCATTCCAGTATCATCTCTTAATGAGTCAACTGATGATGCAAAAAGATTTTGATGTAGACAAGACGCTCAAAAAAATTTGGATGGGGATGCCAGAATTAAAAAAACTGTCAGATGAGGGCCATATCATTGGTTTACACGGACATTCACATCCAACGCAGATGGGAACTCTCTCTTTCGATGAGCAAAAACGAGAATACACGTTCAATGATGAATTGCTCGTAAAACTTTTAGGTAAAAAATCTATTATTATGGCTCACCCAAACAATTCTTACAACCAAGACACCTTGAAAATATTGCAAAAATTAGGTATTGAAATTGGGTTTCGATCGAATATGATTCAAAAAGAGTCTTTTACGGCATTAGAACAACCAAGGCAAGATCATACGATTCTTATCGATAATTTATTTAAAGAGAGGCTGAGATGAAGGTGGCGAAACTAAGAGAAAATCGAAAGATGGGTAAGCTTTCTTTTTATAATTCTGTTGTTGATTTTACTCATATTTATATAAAATTTGATAAGAGAGCTAAGCCAAAGTTTTTATTTACGTTAATTGCAGATAAAATAAAAAAACTTTTAAAAGGGAAACTCCAGACAAAAAAATTATTAGATGTGGGGGGGGGGAGGGGGGTGTTTGCTTATTACATAAAGCAATGTTTCCCAAAAATGGAGTGTACCTGTATTGACATCGACAAGGAGCTTATCAAGGTAGGGAGACAGCATAATAAGGAATGCACTTATATTCTAGGGGATGCGAACCATATGGATCAATTGGGAAGCCATGAATTTGATTTTGTTACATTCTTGGGGGTCCTTTCAGGGTGTGACGATTTTAAAACAGTTTTCAATGAATGTTTTAGGGTCTGTAAAAAAACAGGGGTTATATTTATAATAAGTGCATTTAATGATTATGGAGTAGATCGGCTTGTGAGATACCGATATAGTCATGATACGGGTCCATGGAAACGTTGTTACAATTTATTTTCTAAACAGAGTATTTCAAAATTTTTAAAGCCACATCCACTGGTAAAGAAATGGAAATTTGAAAGAGTTTTTTTCCCTTTTGATCTTCCAAAACAAAAAGATCCTATACGATCTTGGACTGAAAGGGATTTAAGTGGGAATAGGATATTTAAAAATGGTTTGGGATTAGAATACCACTTGGATATTTTGAGTGTCTTTCTTAAATAGGTTTTAAAATTCACATAAAAAGGGGGATTTATTACTCAAGAGAAAATAGTTTATATAGTCCATTGCATTGATACAGAAGGTCCTTTGTATGAATCTTTAACAGCCACATTTGAGCGGATAAAACGCATCTTTGGAATTTTTTTAGAGCCTTCACTAAGTAATTTGAGAAAAATTCAAAATAAAGAAATTGATTTTGGAAATAAAACATCTGTGATTTCTGAGGCTTTTTCGTCACACTTACAGAGTTATAATGATAATTGGGATAAAATTAATAAGATGCTTGAAAATATTTTGTCTGAGCATTTTAGGAAAGAAATATTAGATTCTTTTGGAGGGGGATGGATTTATAATTGGTTTTGCTTGGATCATGTAGGCTATGAGTATAATCCACGAAAAAGGGATATGGGTTACCATAATATTTATGATTATTATCAAGAAGCCCTGCAGAGGTATTTATCATCTCAAGATGAAGTGCATTGGCATTTTCACCCTATGCCGATATATAAAGAAGCACACAAAAATGCGACTAGTTATGTCAATTCTCCTCATTTGTATCAGGTGCTTTGTCGTAAGATTATTGAACGACAAACATTTCCAGCGGCGGTTCGAGCTGGGTTTCAGGCAGAGAGGCCAGATAGTCATCTTTTCTTTGAGCAATGGATTCCTTTTGATTTTACGAATTGGGCTTTTCATTCCGCAGATCATTTACTGCAATCGCACTTGGATATTCGGAATGGTCGTTCAGGAGACTGGAGATTAGCGCCGGACGATTGGTCTGTTTATCAGCCGAGCATTGATAGCTGGCAAATACCTGGAAATTGTAAGAGATGGATTGCCAGATGTATTGATATTAATATGAGAGGTAGAGAATTAACACAAGAAGAAGTAGAAAAAGCTTTCCATCGTGCGCATACTGGAAAACCTACACTATTAGCTTTTAATAATCATGATTTTCGAGATATGTGTCCTGAAATCAATAGCGTTAGAGAAAAGATAAAAATTGCATCTCAAAAATTTCCAGATGTGCAATTTAAATTTAGTGGAGCGGTCAATGCTTTTAAAAATGTGGTCTATGGACCAGAGTTCTCTGGAGAAAAACTAGAACTGAATACCACTCTAGAAAATGTTTCTAACGAGCTTATATTAAAAGTAGAAACAAAGAAGGGGAAAGTCTTTGGGCCGCAGCCCTTTTTATCTGTAAAAACAAAGTCCGGACGGTTTATTCATGACAATTTTAATTTTGATCCCTCTCTAACACGTTGGTATTATATCTTTGATGAAAATGCCATTCATAGCAATGATATCGATACGATTGGAGTTGCTTCTAATGATTCTTATGGCAATACATTCGTTAAAACAATCACTCTTTAATGGATTAACCTTTAGAAGTCTATGATCGAGAATATTTCAAAAATAGTAGAAGAAATTTTTCCGAATGGGGCTAAATTACATGAGCCGATATTTCAGAGTAATGCTTGGAAGTATGTCAAAGAGTGCTTAGATACCAGGTGGGTGTCTTCGGCAGGAAGCTATGTTTCAAAATTTGAAAATAAGTTAGCAGATTTTACAGGCATTTCTCATGTAATTGCTGTGGTCAATGGGACGTCTGCATTACACTTGGTCTTAAAGTTCTCTGATATTCAACCGGGAGATGAAGTATTAATGCCAGCATTCACATTTGTGGCAACGGCAAATGCCGTAACCTATTGTGGTGCGATTCCACATTTTGTGGATAGTGATATGGACACCTTGGGAGTTGATCCTCGAAAGCTTTCGTCTTGGCTTTCAGAAATAGCGGACATTCGAAAAGGAGTATGCATCAATAAGAGAACACAGCGGCCGATAAAAGCCTTAATTGCTGTTCATGTTTTTGGGCATCCAGTAGATTTAGATTCATTACGTGACATCTGTGATCAATTTCATATTAAACTTATTGAAGATGCAGCCGGTGCTTTGGGATCTATCTATAAGTCTAATCATGTAGGGCATGCGGGTTTGGCAACCATCATAAGTTTTAATGGAAATAAAATTATTACAACAGGTGGCGGTGGAGCTGTATTGACAAATAATGAGAAATTAGCCATGAAAATCAGGCATGTATCTAATACAGGTAAAGTGGCTCATGAACATCCTTATTATTATGATACGATTGGGTACAATTATCGAATGCCTAATGTGAATGCGGCTTTGGGATATGCACAACTTGAAAATATCTCTGAAACATTAAAGCTGAAAAGAAATTTAGCACAAAAGTATAAAGAAAGTTTTATGCATATTAAGGGGATTACTTTTGTGAGTGAGCCTTTGCATGCTCACAGCAATTATTGGTTGAATGCCATTAAAATTTCTCTAGATTTTCCAAATGAAAAAGAAAAAATTATAGAACATTTTCAATCAACGCCTTGGCAAGTACAGCACGTATGGAAACTTTTGCCAGAACTTCCAATGTATCAAGGATTATTCACAATGGATCTATCTCAGGCAAAAGCTCTGTGTAATCAATTAATTACATTACCAAGTAGTCTTTCATGATCCTGAAGAAACGTAATATTACAGTTGTTACAGGAAATCGGTCTGATTATGGGCATTTATTTTGGATATTGAAGGAAATTCAGAAAAGTCAAAAATTACATTTGCAACTCATTGCTACGGGCCAGCACATTAGCAAAAACTATGGGGAGACGTATAAAGAGATCTTAAAGGATGGTTTTAAAATTTTGAAAAAAGTTGATTTGCAACTTAGTGATGATTCGCCTCTTTCTAGAACACAGTCTATGGGAAAAGGGTTGATTCAATTTGCTAAAGTATTTCATTCATTGAAATCAGATATTCTTTTGCTTCTTGGTGATCGATATGAAATTTTTATTGCTGCACAGGCGGCAATGATGGCTAATATCCCAATCGCACATATTCATGGGGGAGAAATTACTCAAGGTGTTATAGATGAAGCGATTCGACATGCGCTGACTAAGATGTCTCATATCCATTTTGTAGCAGCTGAAGCGTACAGACATCGAGTCATTCAATTGGGCGAGTCGCCAAATTTTGTTTTTTTGGTGGGTGCTCCAGGTTTAGAATCTTATAAAAAGTCTCCTTTATTGAGTCGTCAGGAAGTGGAATGTAAGTTGGGCCTTCAGCTTCGTTCCCCACTATTTTTGGTGACGTATCATCCTCTGACTCTGGAAGATAAGAAAGAAAGAAAAGGAATATTTCAATTGTTGCGGGCTTTGAATCATTTCCCAGATGCACACATTATATTTACGCAACATAATAGTGATCCAAGGAGTGAGATCATTGAAGAAAGTATTCATCGCTATATTCGAAATCATTCAGATAGATGTATGTTCTTTACCTCATTGGGCCAATCGTTGTACGGCAGTGTTTTAAAAAACAGTGATGTTCTTATTGGTAACTCATCCAGTGGCATTATCGAAGCTCCTGTTTTAAAAAAGCCAACAGTAAATATTGGAAAAAGACAAGAAGGAAGGTTAAAGGCCAGATCCATTATTGATTGTAAGGAAAATGAGACTGCTATTGTTAGTGCCATCCAAAAAGCTTTATCAAGTGATTTTCAATCTCAATTGAAGTATACGCAGTCTTTGTATGAAATAAAGGATACTTCCAAAAAAATGTGTAAAATTTTAGAAAATATTTCTTTGGATCATATTTTATTTAAAAAATTTTATGATATCAAAAGTGTTTCTTCGAATTTAATAGGCGTACCATAGAGTTTTTTGCTATTTTAAAATCTTTATCGGTATCAATATCTATTGAAACCTCAGGCGGCATTACATAAGGTAGTGTTCGATTTGTATAAAATTGAATGTGTTTATGTGAATAAATGGGGGTTATAAAAATAGCGCCATTGGAATAATAAAAATTGGATAAAGATTGTCTTTGATTTGTTTTCAAAATATCAAAACAGTCTTTTACATATCCCAAAGAGGTTTCTTTTAAGAGCCATCCCATTTTCTGGGGTGCTCTAATTACAGAAACCAGTGTGTCTCTCAGAGATTTTCTATTCTTAAAATAAAATTCTAAAGCGTGATCAATGTGTATATGTGTTCGTAGGGGCGATGTGGGTTGTAAAAGAACAACAATATCATAAATTTCCATATCATTTTTTTTAATCCATTCCAAAGCGTGAGAGATGGCAGGCTGAACAGGAGTGTGATCTTTTGCAAGACGTGATGGACGTAAAAAAGGTACATCTGCTCCAAACTTTTTTGCGATCTCAAATATTTTTGGAGAATCTGTTGAAACAATGGTTCGATCTAAGTACTTTGAATTGCGTGCTGCTTCCATGGTCCAAGCGATGAGAGGTTTGTCACAAAATGGAGCAATGTTTTTATCCTGAATCCCTTTTGACCCACCTCTGGCGCCAATAAAACCTAATATTTTATGTTTTTGATACATTCTTGAGTTGGCACAAACTTTCTTTGTAGGTTCTCCATTGACCAAAATCGAACCATTCTTCATATAGGGGGAAAATGGCAATATTTTTTTTATTCTTTACACACCTTTCTAGAAAGGTATTCATATTTAAAAATTCTTTTTCTCCGATTAAATCAAGAACATTAGGTTTAAATACATAAACACCTGAATTAATCAGCATTGTAAATTTTGGTTTCTCGCGAATGCCTTTAAATTGTCCATTCTTGGATTCGAGTACTCCATAAGGAATAATCATTTCTTTTGTGGAGGCTACTAAGGTGATGTCTGCATTTTGATTCTTGTGCCAATCCAAAATATCTCCCGTATAATTATTTAAGAGGACGTCGCAGTTGGTAACTATAAAAGATTGGTCAATGAAAGGGATTGTTTTTTTTAAACCTCCGCATGTACCTTGGTAAGCACTTTCTTCTATGCACGCAATTTCATAAGGAAATTTATTTTCCTTTAGATACATTTTAATTAAATCTTTTTTGTAGTTGAGAATGACGATGAATTTTGTAAAGCCTTCTTGATAAAACTTATCCATTATTTTTTTAAGAATGGGAACACCTTGAACAGGTAATAGAGGTTTTGGTAAAATTTTAGTAAATGGATTTAGGCGAACTCCTTTGCCCCCAGCCATAATCACAATCGGATGAGAATACGTTGCGCGGGGATATTTATTTATTGGATTACCCTTAAAAAGATCATACCAATATAAGATGGTTTCTATCTGTCTTTGATGATTTAAAATGGGAATGGCTGGAAATTTTTCATCTAGAAAAAGTTGTTTAGCTATTTGATTTTTGTGAACATCATCAAATAATATATATCTGGGTTTAGGGTACATTACTTTAACTGCTTTGATGTCATAATTTGATCCTCGAATAAGAGCACGACGAATGTCGCCATCCGTAATAGAGCCGATGAGTTGCTTACTTTGATTAATCACAAAGAGAATTTTTTCACTGTTGGCGCTTAGTTTTTTCATTGTATTTAGAAGTGTTTCGTCTGGCCCAATACACAATTTTTCGATTTGTTTTTTATCAGTCATTCGCTTAGATATATATACTGACTTATAGCTTAAAGCAAGAATGGAGGAATCTGTAAGTAGTATGAAGTCAAAGAAAATTTTAGTGATAGGTGGGATGGGTTATATAGGTTCAGTGCTAACCCCTCTGCTTTTAGAAAGTGGAGCAACCGTCTGTGTTTTGGATAATTTGCTTTACCAGCAAACTCCAGAAGTGAAGAGCTTGAAGGCCTATCAGCGCTTTCAATTTATTAATGAAGATTTTAGAAATGATATCATCTTAAATCGTGCGTTATTGGGAGTGACAGATGTTATCATCCTTGCTGGTTTGGTAGGGGATCCTATCTGCAAAAGATATCCCACAATAGCAAAGGCATTAAATGAGGTTGGGATGCTTCATTTAATTCAATTCTTTCATGGAAAACAGCTTGAAAGAGTTGTTTTTGCCTCAACCTGTTCAAATTATGGGATCATGAAAGAAGGTATTCTAGCAGACGAGGATTTCCCTTTAAATCCGCTCTCTGATTATGCAAGAGCTAAGGTATCTGTTGAACAAAATATTTTGGCTTTAAAAAATAAGGTAGATTATTGTGCAACCATTGTGCGCTTCAGTACAGCATTTGGTCTCTCTTCAAGAATGCGATTTGATTTAACGATCAACGATTTTACAAGGGCGCTCTTTTTTAAAGAAAAACTTTCAGTTTTTGATGCTCAAACTTGGAGACCTTATTGCCATGTAAAAGATCTTTCTTTGGCTATTTTAAAAATTTTAAGTGCGCCCTCTCATAAAATTTATTTTGAGATTTTTAACGTTGGTGGTAATAATTACAATAAACAGATGATTATTGATAAAATTATTGCTCAATTGCCGTATACAGATGTTGATATAGAATATACTCAAAAAATCATTGATCAAAGAAATTACTGTGTGTCCTTTCAAAAAATATTAGACTGTCTTTCTTTTGAACCTATGTATTCTGTAGAGAATGGTATCTATGAAATCCTTACGGCTTTGAATGAAGGTCGTTTTCATGATTTTAGAGACCATCCAAATAAGTATGGCAATGTTAGTGTTAACGATAAAGTATAGAATTAATTATGACAACAATTGTTATTATTGGAGCAGGAGTTGTTGGTTGTGCCATTGCGCAAGAAATTGCTAATGAAAATACAGATATTCATATTATTGAAAAAAATAGTTCTTTTGGAGAAGGAGTGACGAGTCGCAATAGCGGTGTGATACATGCGGGGCTTTACTATCCACCTTACTCATTAAAATCTACACTATGCCAAGAGGGTAGAGAGCTTTTATATCAGTGGTGCACACAAAAATCTATCCCGCATAAAAAAACTGGAAAATTGGTTGTTGCAGCTAAGTCAGAAGATGAAATTTGGCTTGAAAATCTATATCAAAACGCTTTGAAAAGTGGAGTAAAAGAAAATTATTTAAAATTTTTATCAAAACTAGAAATACAAAGCATAAGTCCTTATATTAAAGGTGTGAAAGCTTTATATTCTTCTGAAAGTGGGATTGTGGATGTGCCTGCTTTTTGTCGGAGTTTGTATGTTGAGGCTATGAAAAAATCTGCTCAATTTCATTTTGATTGTGAAGTTCAAGGGATTACGTATAAAGAAGGATATACTATTCATACCACAAGGGGAGATATCCCATGCGATATTGTGATTAATTCAGCAGGATTATATGCAGATGAAATTGCCAAAATGGCTGGAATTCATAAATATACAATTTATCCCTGGCGTGGAGATTATTTTAAAGTAAAACTTCCTTATAAGATAGATCAACTTGTGTATCCTGTGCGTCAGCCCACTGCGAGTGGTTTGGGGGTACATTTAACGATGAATATGGAGGGTAATTATTTTTTAGGTCCCGATTGTGAACCGAGTGATTCTAAAGAAAACTTTGGATCTAAGCCAGAAAAGCTCATGAAGTTTTATGAATCAGCATCTCAGTTATTGGATGGATTAAAATCAGATATGCTGAGTTATGAAACCTGTGGTATTCGCCCAAAATTAAGAGCCTTTGATGAAAAGGAAGAAAAAGATTTTGTTATTTCAGAAGATCCGCCTCAATTTTTTAATTTAGTTGGCATTGAAAGTCCTGGGCTGACTGCTTCGCTAGCTATTGCTCGATATGTCAAAGATAAAATTTAAATTAGAATTAATTTCTAAAAGAGGGATTTTAACAAACTCTCTTTCTTTAAGATGTGAATGGGGAATGGTAAGTTTTGAAGTTTGAATAACTTGATTATCATAAAGCAAAATATCAAGATCAATAATTCTAGGCCCCCATTTAAACGTTTTTTTTCGGCCCATGCCTTTTTCAATCTGTTGAAGTGTTTTTAAGAGTTTCTGTGGTGTGAGACTAGTTTTTATTTCAATAGCGCCATTCATGAATTTAGGTTGATCTGTGTAGCCAATAGGCTCTGTCTCAATCCAAGAAGATGTTTTTATAACAAAAATTTCAGGGTGCTGATTAATTTTTTGAACAGCATTTTTGCAGTTTTTTAATCTACCTCCGAGGTTAGATCCTATGCCAATATAGGCAATGTGTTTCTTAGATTTCATTATTCCTAATACCAATATATCCGATAAATTGGGATTACATACCCCAAAAATCGTGTTTTATCTATTTTCGAATGGTCCAAAAATCAAGGGCCAAATTTCTACTTTCAATATACTCATAGGGCATCCAAAAATAGCCTTTTTGTCCCCAGTTTTTGCCCCAGCTATTGCGTACGAGAACCCGTTTTTTATTGTCATCATAGCCTACCGCCATGACGGCATGCCCTCCAATCATCCGCTCGCTTTTTTTGGGCATGGGCATGATTCCTGTTCTAGCTACTTGAATTGTTTCAAAAGATTCATAAACGGCAAATCCAAAGACAAAAGGAAACTTCAGGGCAAGGCATTGTTTAAGTTCATTGAGAGAATTTAGGCGGAAATAGGTAGAAATGCAGTGTTCTTTTGCTTCTAGGTAAACTTTTTTTGTGGGTTTATTGAAAACATTTTTTGGTGAGTAAGGCCAAAGTGTTTCTCGACACACTCCCCAAGTGGCTAAAGCTTTGATCCCATCTCTGAGCGATGCTCCTGAATCTTCATTGGTTGTATTTTCTAATAACCGTTCATTATAATAAATAAATAGTCGACTGACATCTTCAAATGTTCCGTCCGGATAGAGATCTAGATATTCAATAAGGCCAGCCAAGGCATTTCCTGTACAACTGCCGATTTGTCCTTGGTCTTCAATAGGAGAACACTTTTTTCTGAGATCGATCTGTGTGGGGATGCTTACCGGAGCAGCCACTTTTAATGAAAATGAAAAATCTCTTTGGTCGGGCAGATCAGGCTTCCAATTATATTTTCTTTTTCGACTCAGCTTTTTCAATTTTCCATCTTTCTAATGAGGGGCATGTTCAGAATTCTATAATGACAGTTCGTTCAAAGAGATTATGTCATTGTTTTTAATCGTTCTTCCGATTGAATGGGTGGGTAATCTAATTTTTCTTCTTCAAGAAATGAAAGGACTTTTTTAACGAGAGTTTGTACAGCATTTTCTTGGCTCCAAGGAGAGGCACCTGCGAGATGAGGGGTTAAAAATACATTGGGTAATTTTCTAAGAATATTTTTTCTGTCTAATGGTTCTAGTTCAAATACATCCAAGCATGCAAAAATATCTCCTTTTTTAAGGCGCTTAATTAAGGCTTTTGTATCTATTATTCCACCGCGTGCCGTATTGATTAAAACTGTTCCTGGTTTTAAAATATTCAATTCTATTTCTCCAATGCTTCGCTCTGTTTTATCAGTAAAGCCTCTATGGATAGAAACAATTTGAGATGATAAAACCTTTGCTAGCTCAGTTTTTTCAAGCCCTAGTTGAGATGCTTCGTCAGAAGAAAGATGATCTGAGAATATTCTAATTTTACAATTAAATACTTTTAGTAGGTCAATAAATTTTCTAGAGCAGGCACCATAGCCGATTAATCCAATAGAGGCTCCCTGGAGATTTCTAGGTCCTGATGTAATACTAAGATTTCTTGAGCTATATTTTCTCTCATTTAATCGTATATACCAAGGTTTGATAATATCGGCTAAGGGAGTTGTTTTAATAATTTTTTTTATCCATTGGATTATATCTGAGTAGATGCCGGAATGATTCCAACGTCCTTTTCTCATATTTTCATGAGCCGTTAAGGCTCCGGTAATGCCTAAGATGGCCATCATGAGAGCAAATTCTGCTACAGCTTCCGCTATAGCTTCTGGAACATTTATAATCGGGATATTTTTTTTCAAAAGTAATTCTGGATGATAAGCTTTTACGGATGCGCCAACTATTCCTACGACCTTTAATGATACAAGCTCATTTAAGAGGTGAGTTTCCATAGGTTGTCCTCCATAACCTGTAATAAGAGCTATGATTCTATTTTTTTCATCCTGGGACAGGAAGTTATAGCGTTCATAAAAAAATAAGTCATATTTTTTTTCTATTTTTAATAGTTGATTCTTAATCATATTAGAATTTAAAATTAAAATCCCATCTTTCTTTGAGTGGATTAATTGGGGATGGTTGGATTGTATTTCTTTTGGGCTATCTATATTGTGATTCTGAAAAATTGAGTTCCAAGATATTTTTCCAGTGAAACCAGTTTCTATAAGCTCGACTAAATGTAGTGCTGTGACTCCATGATGAATGTCATGGATAGGCTTATACTTATTACGAATAGCAGAAATAAACTCCAGATGTTCACCCTCGTAACCTCTATTAAGATATGTATAAGGAAATTTTTTTAATTGGACAGAATTATTTATATATCTTGATAAGCTAATTCCATCACATAAAAAAGATGCTGCTAATCCATGGATAAAATATCGTTCTTGTCTAGTGCCTGAAGTATTGTTCATTGTCAGTGTTGCGTGTGCCCCACTAGGCCATTTTAATACTGTAGAAAAATTCTGAGATTTCTGATAATTAATGGGATCGCATATGGAGAATATTTCTGATGGGAGATCATCCATAAAATAACATAAAGAATCAAGAGCATGAATCCCTGCCGCTTGGAGCCAGCTGGTTGCATGATAGGGGATATCAATGTCTAAAACTGCCTGATGATATACTGCTTCCATACTTTGAATTTTTGATATTTTGCTTAATGTATTCTTTGCCAGTTGAATATTTGATTGAAATCTTCTATTAAAACCTACTACGCACGTTAAATTATTCTTTTGGGCTAACTTTTCAATTTCTAAACATCTTTTCCATGTTGGGGCTGGCGGTTTTTCTATGAAGACATGTTTTCCGGCAGATAAAGCTTTTAGAGAGTATTCATAATGCATCTCTGTTGTCCCAAAAATATAAACAGCATTGATCTTATCATCGGAAAAAACATTTTCTGCATTAGCGGTAAAATTATTAAATTTATAATGGTAAGCACTTTGTTTAGCCAAGCTGCAATTGATATCACAGATAAGAGACAGATTATAATATCCAAGATCTTTTAGCTTTTTAATCAGGGGGAGATGTACTCCCTGAACCATCTTTCCAGCGCCAATGACAGCAATATTAATTCGATTTGAATTTATCATAAAGAGAAGTGTTTTAGTTTGTTCAGTGCTTTTAATGTTTGTTCTTCTGGGACAGTGAGAGAAAAGCGAATATAACCTTCACCTGCATCTCCAAACCCCACTCCAGGGGTAGTAACGATGCCCAGTTTATTAAGAAGAGTGGTACTAAATTCAATGGAACTGTATGGATTGGGCACTTTGGTCCAGACATAAAAAGTACTATCTGAGGGGAAAACTTCAAGCCCTATAGAATGTAGTCCAGATACCAGAAGATTTCGGCGTTTTAAAAAGGTCGACTGTTGTTCTTGAATAAAAAAATCTCCTTTTTGAAGAGCAATGGACGCAGCATGTTGAATGGCCAAGAATTGGCCTGAATCTACATTGGTTTTTATTTTTCCAAGGGCTTCAATGAGTTTTGCATTGCCAACGGCAAAACCGACTCTCCAGCCTGTCATATTAAAGGTTTTAGAAAGAGAATGAAATTCAATAGAAATATCTTTGGCCTCCGGAATTTGTAAAATGCTGGGACTAGGATCTTTACCAAAATAAATTTCACTATAAGCAGCATCGTGACAGAGAAGAGTTTCTTGTTTTTTAGCCCAGTTGGTAACTTCTTCAAAGAAAGAGAGTGAAGCTGTGGCAGATGTGGGGTTATTCGGGTAGTTAAAAAAGAAAAGTTTTCC